>SDBU01000690.1_pt1 | contig 47928 bp, 40 predicted proteins | sample 2277071 | NCBI WGS metagenome assembly SDBU01 (sample SAMN10397929, study PRJNA504765) | marine sediment metagenome | isolation source: marine sediment core GS08_GC12, 126 cmbsf | place: Arctic Ocean: Gakkel Ridge, Loki's castle | collected 2008
CGAGCCGCTCCTGCCGACGAGAGATCAGCCCGAGCTTGGCCCCGCGCTGCGACAATTCGGCGGACAAGGCCCAGCCGATGCCGCTGCTCTCGACACAGGTCGCGTCGCTGGCCAGCGAGTCCTCGGTCTCACCTCTTACCGTTCAAGACCGGTATGACGGCTTCGGGGACAGCATCACCTGGGGCTATTACAACAAGCCCAACGGATACCCCAATACACCCTATGAGATCTATCTCGAACCAAAGCTGGACAATGAGATCCGGCCCTCAGAAGTGCCTAACTCGGGAGTTCCAGGGGAGAGGACCGATGCCGGGGTGGTGCGCTTTCCCGGGGTCATAGCCTCCCTCGACCCCCAGTACGTCCTCATCATGGAGGGCACCAACGACGTCAAGTGGCAATACCCGGCCCAGACCACAGTCAACAACCTTTCGGCTATGATCGATATCGCACGCGCCCACGGGACGATTCCCCTGATCGCCACCCTCCCGCCTGTGAGCCACACCAGTAACGCTCCGACGCGGCAGCGCAACGACCTGATCCGGTCGATGGCCGCCAGCAAGGACGTGCCTTTGGCCGAGATGTACGACGCCATATTGAGCTATTCCGGCAGCCACGATTGGACCTACTACTACGTGAGCGGCGTCCATCCCTGGGGACCTCTGATGGTGGTGATATCGGACGAGTGGTTCGACACGCTAACTAACAGCATACCGCCAGAGTCCTTCGTCAAGCCGCTTCCGGAGTACACCCGCTCCAAGAGCTTCACCGTCCACTGGACGGGGCGAGCCTTCACGGACATCAAAGATTACGACGTGCAGTACAAAGTTGATTCGGGAAGCTGGCAGACTTGGCTGTCAGATACCACCCAGACAAGCGCCACTTTCGGTCCTGCCTCGCCCGCTGCCGTGGACTACGGCCACACCTACTACTTCCGCTGCAGAGCGGAGGACACACTGGGGAATCAGGAAGACTACCCCGCCGACGCCGACGCGCAGATCACGGTAGCACGGGCCATCTATGGGACCGTGATGGGCAATCGGGGCACACCTATGCTAGGAGCGACGGTAACCATCACCCCGTCGGGGTACACGACCGGCTTCTCCTACCACGACGGCAGTTATGAAGCCTTCGTCAGCTACACAGGCAGCTATACCTCCGAAGTCAAAGCCAGCAAAGCCGGCTTCGGCGCCCTCCCCCCCATGTATGGCGTGCAAGTGCCGGCCGATGACAATGTAGAAGGAATTGACTTCGTCCTTCCGCCTGTGGATGACGTGGTCACCAACGGCGGCTTCGAGAGCGGAGATACCGGCTGGACAACGGGCGGCACCTCCCCAACCTTTCCTAGCGGTAACGGTCACACTGGGACAGGCTACGCCAAGCTGGCTCCCACAATCGGTGGGACATCGACGCTCTCACAGAGTGTGACATTTGATGAGATAGATTCGCCCACCCTATCATTCATGTACCGGTACACGCACGGTACGTCATCAGACTATCTCCATTTGAGTGTGGCCTCCAGCCCGGTGATGACAATCACCACCGGCAGTAGCGACTGGGTTCATGGGTGGATGGATATGAGCGTCTATTCCGGCAGTGTAAACGTCCTGTTCGAGGTATACCGCAGCTCCAGCGCCTTGACCTCCGCCAAGCTAGACGAAGTCAGTCTGGGCTCGGCGGCGCCCGAGCCGGTCGCTATATATCTTCCCTTTGCCGAAAAGCGCTATTATGGTGATTGAGCGGACAACGAAACTGAGGACAGGATGAAAATCCAGAATCAAATGGATCCAGAGCTCTCCGTGATCGTCCCACTGCTCGACGAAGAGGAGAACCTGGAAGCCCTGCACGACGCCCTGAGTGAAGCGCTAGGTCCGCTGTCGCTGTCCTACGAGATCATCTTCGTGGATGACGGCAGCACGGACGATTCCCCCCGCGTCCTGGAGAACCTGCACGCCCGCGATCCGAACCATGTGAAGGTGGTGCAGTTCCGTCGGAACTTCGGCAAGACCGCGGCGCTGACCGAGGGCTTCCGGCAGGCGCGGGGCCGACATGTGGTGACCATCGACGCGGACCTGCAAGAGGATCCGATGGAAATCCCCCGCCTGTTGGAGGAACTGGAGCGAGGCTACGACCTGGTGGCCGCCTGGCGGCATAACCGTCGGGATCCCCCGTCTAAAACCTGGCCATCCCGAGTGTTCAACACCGTGGTTTCCTGGCTGACAGGGATCAGGCTCCACGACTTCAACTGCGGGCTGAAGGCCTACAGGCGGGAGGTGACGCAGGAGCTGCGGCTCTACGGAGAGCTGCACCGTTTCATCCCAGTGCTGGCCCATTGGCGCGGCTTCCGCATCGGCGAGATGAGGGTCGACCATCGCCCCAGGCGATTCGGACGCTCCAAATACGGTTTGGCCCGCTTCGGTCGAGGCTTCTTCGATTTCCTGGTGGTGCTATTCCTCACCCGCTACCTCAACAAGCCCTTGCAGACGTTCGGGACCATCGGGATCATCTCCTTCCTGTTCGGGCTGGGTATCTGGGTCTACTTCACCGTCGTCTGGCTCGTGGAGGGGGGAATCGGCTGGCGCCCCCTGATGTTCGTGGGCATCCTGGCCATCATCGTGGGGATCCAGCTGGCTTCCCTGGGGCTCCTGGGAGAGATGGTCCGCAACTTCGCCTATCGGCCGGAAGAGGAATACTCCATCCGCCGGATCCTGGACTGAGCCGATGGGAGCAACGATCTCGCCCAGCCTGCAGAGCAACCTGGACCGCTATATCCGTCGGGTGACGGGGAAGAAATCGTGGAGACTGTTCCTTTGGCAAGGCTTCGTCCTGACCCTTCTCTCGGGCATGCCGGGCATCTTGGCCACCTTCCTGCGCGGAAAGCTCTACCGATGGGTTCTGGGAGGTTTGGGACACGGCTGCCTGTTCGAGAAGGACGTGCGCCTGTACGTTCCCCGGCGGATGTTCCTGGGCGACAGGGTTATGATCGGCGAAGGGACCTTGTTGGATGCCTGCTGTGATGAGGGAAGCATCGAACTTGGAGACGACGCCTGGGTGTCGCGCGGCTGCATCCTGGTCTCGGGCAGCGAGAAGATCCAGCTGGGCCGATCAGCCTATCTGGGCTATCGAGCCCTGCTACTCGGGCACGCCGGCATCCAAATCGGAGAGAATACGCTCATCGCCAACGACGTCCAACTGATCTGCGGGAGCCACATCTTCTCCGACCCCAAGGTGCCCATAAGGCAACAGGGCGCGGATGAGCGTCCCATCGTCGTAGGCGACGATGTCTGGATCGCGGCCTCCGCCATCGTCCTAGGCGGGGTAACGGTCGGAGACGGTGCTGTGGTGGGCGCCGGAGCCGTGGTGACCAAGGACATCCCCCCCTACAGCATCGCCCTGGGCGTCCCAGCGCAGGTGGTCGGCCAACGGGCATGATCCCATCAACGGACCGGCCATGAGCTTGAATCGCCTGACAGGCTTTCTTAAAAGCCCCCTGGTCAAGTGGGCTTATTTCCTCCTCCTGCTGGGCGCGGCGACCTACTACCTTCTGGGTTGGGGCGGGCAGTTGGGGGCCATCCTGAGTCGAGCTCGATGGGAGCCCCTGATGGGAGCTCTCCTCCTATGTCTCTCGACGGTGCTCCTAAACGCCTACATCTACCACATCATCTATCGCGGAACGGGGATACGCCTATCCTACTGGAAAGTCTTCCGCATAATCACCGTATCCCAGCTGGGCAAATACATTCCGGGGAAGCTGGTTTTCGCGGGCAACTACTACCTCCTATCGCGAGAGGCCGGCGTGGACGATGGCCGCATCGGCGTCACCTTCATCGTCTCCGTATCCCTGTGGATCCTCAGCGCCTCCCTTTGCAGCCTCCCGGCCCTCGCGCTGGTTGCGCCCGCGCTGCGATACTCCGTGATTCTCCTCCCTTTCCTCCTGGCGGTTCTGATCCACCCTCGAGTTCTGACCTGGGCCCTGGGCCTCATCCGGAAAGGCCTGGGGCGAGTCGGATGGGGGCTGAGAGAAACCAGCCCCATCACCTTGAGCTACGGCCTGTACGCCAAGGGCCTGATCCTGTACTTGGCGGCGTGGGCGCTGACCGGGGCTCAGATCTACCTGATCCTGGAAGCCTTCCAGCCCATTTCGCTGGCGGCTTATCCTCTGGTCCTCTCGGCAGGAGCCCTGGCCACGGTGGTGGGCTTCGTGGCCCTCTTCGCCCCCGCGGGACTGGGAGTCCGGGAGGCAGTTGGAGCGCTGATCCTGGCAAGCGCGGTCTCTGGGGAGACGGCGGGCATCGCGATGGTGGCTTTCAGAGCGTTGGCGACCGTCACCGATCTGAGCCTGGCAGTAGCCTCCATGATCCTTCTGCGCCCACAGGGAGCGAGAGATGAAGCCTGAGAAGGAACCTCGCCAGCTCACCCTCTTCGCCGGACTGGCGCTGGGCGGGATATGGCTCCTCCAGGCCGTCGTCAACTGGCTCTGGCTGTCCGCCAACTCGACCATCACCGGATGGGATGTGCCAGGCCATCTGGTGAGCAGTTATGCGTACTACCAACTACTGGAGACTTGGAGCCTCCAGACTCCCTTCCAGATCATGACTCTGGACAGCTATCGGCCTCCCCTGTTCCAACTCTCTACCGCCCCTTTATTCTGGCTCTTCGGCAGAACAGCGGACGTAGCCGTCCTGATCAACCTGGTTTACCTGGCCATCCTGATCGGCTCCGTGTATGGAATCGGCAACCGCCTGAGCGGGCGAGGAGTGGGGCTGTTCGCGGCCTTCCTGGCTTCCATGTACCCCATGCTCTTCGCCATGACCCGGCTTCTCTACATCGATTACGCCCTCACCGCCGTGGTGGCGCTGAGCATCTACCTGCTGGTGCGCAGCGAAGGGCTGCGGCACCGGGGCTGGAGCACGGCCCTGGGGCTCAGCCTGGGATGGGGCATGCTCATCAAGTGGACCCACCCCATCTTCGTATTCCCGCCGCTGGTCGTGGTCGCATATGGAACGCAAGGCAGCGCCGGGCTTCGAGAGGAGTGGGCGAGCCTCCGTCCGCCTCTGAGGAGGACGCTGCTGGCCGCCGCCGTAGCGGTGGCTGCCGTGCTCCTCTGGTATCTTCCCAACCTACAGGAAGTGCGAAGCTCCACCCTGGGCTGGTGGATTCTTCCCATCACCTGGGCCCTGCTGACCTCCACAGCGGCGCTGGCCCTGTCGCCCAGCAGCCGACTGGCGAACGGCCTTCTGGTCATCTTCCTGGGCATGTCCATCGCATCGGTCTGGTATCTGCCCCAGATCCATTTCCTTCGAACCATCTTCCTGGTGGGATACGGCAAGCCCTACGAGGCCATCTGGGGATTCTCCTACTATTTCCGCACCCTGGTCAACGAGCAGCTCTCTCCCTTGCTCCTCCTGGCGCTCCTGGGAGCGGTGAGCGCCCTGCTGATGGCCATCGTCAGGCGCAGGCTTCCCCGGCATGAGCGGCTGGCGCTGTGGATGCTGGCCGCCTGGCTCATCGTTCCCATGTTGCTCCTCTCGTGGAAGACCACCACGGTGGACTCCCGCTACACCATGCCCCTCTTGCCGCCCCTGGCCCTTCTGACCGCCCAGGGCCTGCTGAGCCTGCGTCGCCTGTGGTTGAGGAGGGTACTGGTGGGGGCGTTGGTGGTCAGCAGCCTGTTTCAATTCGCCGCCCTGTCCTTCGATTCGCTGGCGTGGCTATCCCGGGAGGTGAAAGTGGCGGCCCCCTTCCTGGTCGAGGTGGGACCCCTGGCCCGAGGAAGGCACCTTCAATGGCCGGATTCGGGGCCGAACGATCATCGGTACTGGGTGCTCCCCGCTATCCTGGACGGAATCGAGGCCGAACGGCGTTCGCGGGGCCAATCGGAGTCGGATGTGGGCCTGCTGGTGAACAGCCCCCAAATCAACGACAGCATCTGTTACTACCTGATGGCGGAGGCTTACCCCACGGGCAAGTATCGCGGGCTGCGCATCCATCCCTTGGCGCGAAGGGACCTCCTGGAAACCTCCGACGTGGAGCCCTCCACGTACGAGCAACTTTTCTCGATGGACTACGTGATCCTCAAGAAGGGGTCCCGATGGGGCCTGAGGCCAAGCGCCATCCAGGCCATGGATCGCCTGGACCAGCCGGATGATCCCTTCTACTCGGCCTTCGTTGTGCTGCAGGAACACGTCCTGCCCGATGGGGACAGGGCGATGTTGTTTCGCAAGCGACACCAATAGGCCCACGGCGGAAGCGGCTAGGAGCGAAGAACCTCCGGATTCACCGGATTGGGAAGCGGCTCGCCCCGCAGGCCGGCGATGAGATTCTGGGCCGCCATCACCGCCATCTTCGTCCTGGTAGCCACGCTGGCGCTCCCTATGTGGGGCACGATGACAGCGTTCTCCAGGCTCAGCAGCGGATCGTCGGGAGAGATGGGCTCGGGATCGGTGACATCCAGGCCCGCGCCGGCGATTCGGCCGGTGGAGAGGGCCTGGTGGAGCGCCTTGGGCTCCACGATCGGCCCCCGGGAGCTGTTGATGAGGATAGCCGTCTCCTTCATAAGCCCGAACTCCCGCGGACCTATCAGGTGTCGCGTATCCGGCGTGAGTGGAGTGTGCAAGCTGATGAAGTCGGACTCCGCCAGCAGCGTGTCCAGATCGACATAGGCGATGCCCAAATCCTCCTCCAGATCCTGGCGTCGGAGCACGTCGTAATAGAGGACCCGCATCTCGAAGCCCCGCGCCCTGCGAGCCATGCCTGAGCCGATGCGCCCCAGCCCCACCAGGCCCAGGGTGGCATGGTGGACATCCTGCCCCAGAAGGAGTTGCGGCCCCCAGGTCTTCCACCGGCCCTCTCGCACGTAACGAGTGCCCTCCGGAATGCGCCGCGCGGTCGCCATGAGCAGGGTGAAAGCCAGGTCCGCCGTGGTGTCCGTCAGGACGCCAGGGGTGTTGCCCACCGCGATGCCGCGCTGGGTGGCGGCCGACACATCGATGTTGTCGCAGCCCACGGCGTAGTTGCTGATGACCCGCAGTTTGGGAGCGGCGTCCATGACCTGGCCATCGATCCTGTCGGTGAGCAGGGGCAGAAGGCCCTCCACATCCCGCACCTGCGACAGGACCACCTCGCGGGGAGGAGGCAACTCCTCCTCCCACACCTCCATTTCAGTCACCTGGGCGATCATGTCCAGCGCCTTCTGTGCGATCCTGCGAGTGATATAGACTTTGGGCTTCATCGCTCCCTCCTCACCATGATCAGGCCCAGTTTAGCACGTGTGAGCCGGTGGATCAATCCGCGAATGCGCGCAAGCCGCGGGAAACAGACGAGTCCAGGCCAACAGACAAGTCATCCGACGCCCGATCCCCCAAGCTCTTTTCCGGAAATGAGCTACAATAGGCACCTGATGAAGGAACTCTAGTCGGGAGTAGCGCGTCTTATATCAGAGCAGCAGATTCATAAACTGAGGAGGTATAGCAATGTCGCGTGGAATAGTCATTGGAGTGATCGTGGTTCTATTGGTAGCATTAGCGGCTGTAGGCGGGATGCTGCTTCTGGTCTACACCGGAACCTTCGTCGTCGCACAAGGCACTACAGATGTAGTAGCAACCACCGAATCTCAGCCAGTGCGCTCCATCACGGTGGTGGGCAACGGCAAGGCACCGGCCAAGCCGGACATCGCCCGAGTCATGGTGGGAGTGGACAGGATGGCTCCCACGGCCAATGAGGCCGCGGACGAAGCCAACGCCGGCATAGAGGCGATAATCACGGCCGTGAAGGGACAGGGAGTGGAGGAAAGGGACATCCAAACCGCCTACTTCTCGGTATATCCCGAGATGGATTACAGGGAAGGCGGTTCCGGCGAAGTGGTGGGCTACCGGGCCAGCAGTTCCCTGAACGTAACCGTTCGGGACATCACCAAGGTGGGGGATATCCTGGATCAGGCCACCACGGCAGGTGCCAACAACATTTCCGGCGTGAACTTCACGGTGGATAACTCCGATCCGATCGAGGATCAGGCTCGTCAGGAGGCCATCGGCGATGCCGGTCGTCGTGCTAATGATTTAGCCCTACTCATGGGAGTCTCAGTGGGTGAAGTGCTTTCCATCAGCGAGGTTATCGGCGCCGCCGTTCCCTACCCTGTAGGAAGGGAAATGGGCGGCGGTGGCGGAGGCATTGCCCCCGGTGAGCTGGAGATCACCAGCCAGGTTCAGGTGACTTACGCTATCCAGTAACCGGCTGCACCGCCCGTCGGAAGCGGAACCGCCGCTCGAACCGACGTAGAACCCGCAGGAGAGGCGCTCCCAGAATCAGGATCAGCGCGGCATTGCCCACGGCCCGCACCGCATCCCAGGCCAGTGAGGTGACTCCGTAGAAAATGCCGAAGCGGGCGAGCGCCTCTCCCGCGCCTATCCCGGGCGACCAGAACATCTCCTGCCCCGCTACATAGGGCCAGAAGAAAAGGTTCATCACGATTCCGTAGAAGAAGCCCCACGCAAACCCGAAGATGGCAAGGGCGCCCAGCTCCAGTCTCCCCGAACCGGGGCTGCTCAAGGGCAAGAGCCCCATCCAGGCCGCCGTTATGCCCATCCACCCCGCAGCCTGCATCTGGTAGGGAAGCCAGGGGCCGAAGCCCCCGGTGAAAAGAGCGGATACCAGCAAGCTGAGCACGCCCAGGAGGAACCCGAACGTCGCCCCATAGACGTAAGCAGCCAGAATAAGAAGCAGGAAGATAGGAGAGAAGCCCCCGATGACCGGCAGAAAGGCAGTCTCCGCGAAGCGCAAAACGGCATTGACAGCGGCGAGTATCCCCAACACCGCCACCATCTGGGAGGTCATCCGGCCGGTCCCCAGCTCCACGGACACCACCACCAGGCTCAGGACGCTCAGGGCGACGAAGATGAGAGGCGCCTCGCTGGCCCGCGCCATCCCCACCCCGCCCGGCGTCTGGACCGGCGGCACCAGGAACGGATAGAAGATGGCGACCAAGCCAAAAACGCCAGCCAAGGCCAAGGTGGCTCCACTCAGGAACCGGCTCACCAGATGTCCTCCTCGCCGCCCGCGACCACACCCAGGCCCCTAATAGCGTCTTCCAGTGTAAGCCAGGAGGTTCCCCGGAAGAGCTTGTTCACCTGAGTGGAGAAGATCGCCGACTCCGACAGCACCTCCCTGGTGGGCCCGTCGATGATGATCTCCCCCTCTCCCATCAACACCACCCGATCGGCGCACGTGGCCACCAACTCCACGTCGTGAGTGGCCATGATGACCGCCTTTCCCTCGGCGCGCTTGCGCCGCAGGAACCGGGCCAGTAACCTCTTGTTCCGGTAGTCCAGCCCCCTGGTGGGCTCGTCCAGCAATATGACGGCCGGATCTGAAACCAGCATGGCCGCGATGGCCGCCCGCTGGCGCTCGCCCTCGCTGAGGTCGCGGGGATAGGCCCCAGCCTTATCCTCCATATCCAGGCCTCGCAATAACTCCCCCGTTTGGGCCCTTCCGGGTCGATTTCGGAGCGTGAAGGCCAATTCCTCATCCAAGGTGTCGGCGAACAGAAGCGCGTTGGGATTCTGAGGGACGAGTCCCACCTCTCGACAAATCTCATCCACCGCCTTGCCCGCTATGTCCTCTCCCCGCATTCGGATCCGGCCGCTCCTGGGCCTGAGCAGCCCAACCATATGCTTCAAGAGAGTGGTCTTCCCCGAGCCGTTGCGTCCCATGAGGGCCACCAATTCCCCCGCCCGCACGCTGAGGTCCACGCCCCGCAACACCTCCTGGCCGTCATAGGCGAACCTGAGACCGCGAACCTCGACCGCAACCGGTCCCCGTGGAACAGGCGCCGGGGAAGGGCATATCATCTCGAGGCCATGCGGCTTCGAAATCGAGTTCGCCAGAGCCATCCCCTCCTTGATGGTCAGCGGCAGAGGACTCCATCCCAGGCGTTTCCCCAGGGAGATCAGGGGCGGTGTCAGAGGCGCCTCCGCCATCACCTCGCGCGCAGGGCCGATGATCGGCTCCCCACTGGGGCTGGTGAGGCACATAACCTGGTCGGCGAACTGGACCACCCTCTCCAGCCGGTGCTCGGCCAACACTATGGTGATCCCCAGGTCATCGTTGAGCCCCCGGAGAGCCTGGAGCACCTCCTCCGCAGCTTGCGGATCCAACTGAGAGGTCGGCTCATCCAGCACCAAAGCCCTGGGCTGAGCGACCAGAGCGTCGGCGATGGCCACGCGCTGCTTCTCGCCGCCGGACAGCGTGTCCACCGACCGATGACGCAGATGGGCGATCTTGAGCTGGTCCAGGACCTCTTCGATACGCTTCCGCATGGTCAATTGGGGGACGTTCAGGTTCTCCATCCCGAAGGCCAGCTCCTCCTCCACCTCCCGGGCCACGAACTGGGCGTCGGGGTCCTGAAAGACGAATCCCACCGTCCGGCCCATCTGTCGGGGAGGGACGTCCATGGTGTCCGTGCCGAACGCGATCACGTGCCCCCAGAACTCCCCCCCGTGAAAGTGAGGCACCAAGCCGTTGAGACACCTGAGAAAGGTGGATTTCCCCGAGCCCGAGTCCCCGATGACCAACAGGAACTGGCCAGCGGGAATCTCCAGAGTCAGATGCGAGAGCACCGGAGCCGGGGCATCCGGGTAGCGATAGGTCACATCCTGGAGCGATATCACCGCCTCTCGCTCCTCATTCCATCCATCAGGTTGACGGCTCCCGGCAAGATCAAGAGCAGGATCGCACCCCCTATGGCTCCATGGAACGAGGGCCATGTGAGCCGAGGGTACGGATAATACGCGAGGCTCGACTTTTGGGTCAAGCTCAGGATCAGGAAGGTCGCGAAGACCAGGACACAGGCGGCCACCACCGCGACGTCTCGAGCGTGCCACCGCTGGCGCCTGTAGCGGCTTCGTCGGGTTCCACGGGAGATACCGCGCAAGCTCATCGCCAAGAGCAGCGCAGAGGCTGCCAGGATCCCGACACCCCCCGGTCGCCAGGCGGGGAGGTAGTAATAGAACGCCAGACCCACCAGAAGCCCGACCAGGCCCGCCAGGATGCCACCCTTACACCAGAGCATCATGCGCTGGCCGGCGACCGCTGCGCTCCCAAAACCGCGGGCTGTGTCCGCGGTGCTCCCGAAACCGCGGGCTGCGTCCGTGGTGCTACCAAAACCACGGGACTCCATGGATTCTGCCAGTTGTATGGAGCGCTCCAGGCCGGTGGTGATGAGAGGGACGAAGAGAGGCAGGAGATCCCTGATGCCGCGAGAGCGATGCCCACGAAGGGCTTGCGCTTCCCGGATCTCCTGAAGGCTGAAAAGCGTCTGGGGGACGAAGGCGATAGCGATGGAGACAACCAGCCCCACCTCGAAGAGGGAATGGGGAACGAACTTCAGCGCCTTGTGAAAGTCCAGCACGGCGTTGATGACCCCGAACGTCACCAGGATAGCGACGAGAGCCAGCCCGTTCACGGCGCCGAAGATCAAAGCCTCCCAGGTTACGGGTCCGCCCACGATGGGGAGGCTTTCCGGCAGCTCGAACATGACCGTTTCACCGTGGTGGACGGTGAGGAGATTGAGGAGCGTCGCCACCAGCCACATCATCAGACCCACTCTCAGGAAGACGCCCCACGCAGATCTCATCGGCCCCGGCTGACCGCAGAGCCTGTACACCGCTATACACACCCCTACCAACAGCGCCAGATAAAAGGGGTTGCGGGTCACCATAGCCACCGTCAGCGAAGCCAACAGCCAGGCGAACCAGGCGAGCGGGTGGAAAGCCTTGTCACCCATCAGGTTGGAATCCTCACCCGGGCCATCTCCTCCACAGAAGCGCCGAGGCCAGGCCCAGGACGATGGCTCCGCCCAGGGATGCCACGCTAATGCCCAGCAGGCCGAGGCTCACCAAACGGGAGCGGGAATCCACAGGAACCTCCGCAGAGCGGGGAGACTCGGCTTTGGCGGTAAGCTTGGGCTTCTCGGGTTGCGTCTTGGCAACCGACTTGGTCCCCGGGGTGGCGGACGGCGTCGCCGCGTTGCCGGAAGAAAAAGCGGTCGTTGCCGCAGGCTGGGAGTTTGTGGCCGTCGGATCCACCGCATCTGGAGTAGCGGTGGGCGCATCGACATCACCCTGCGTCAGGCTGGAAGTCCCCGTCGGGCTGGGCGTCTGCGTGGGAGGCGATGTCGCCGTGGGAGTTAGCGTTCTGGTAGGAGTGTTGGTCGGCGCAGGAGTATGGGTGGGTGGCGGGGTATCAGTCGCCGTAGGAGTGTCAGTTGGGGTTGGGCTGTCGGTGGGCTCCGGCGCCTCGGGCGCAGGCGGCTTCTGGCCAGTCCCTGACCAAACCCAGGACCAACCATCAGCATCACCGTCTTTAAGCTGCCGATCACCTGCGCCTGCATTGGCATACTCCCAGTCTCCATTCTCCCAGTGCCAGTAAGACCAGTAGGTGTAATCAGGAGGCTCATCGCTGCGGCAGAAACAGTCCGCAGGATCGTCGCACCCCACATCCCTGATTTTACACACCGCCGCGCCCATGCCAGCATACTGCAAGACCAAGTTCTCCATGCCCACCGCTCGAACGAGCGCCTCCTGGCCCGAGATGGACTCCTCGCCCTCCTCCAGGTAAACGCCGTATTGCTCGACGCGGCCTCCGCCGAAATCTATCACCACCACGACCTTGCGGGCGTCCTGCGCAGACACCGATCCAGCTGTACCCAAAACGGTAGCAAACATCAGTAGGAGCCCAGCAGCAAGGAGAACTCCCAGAACGGTCATCATCCTCCATTCTGCCGGAAGAAGACTCCGTAGCTGTGCCAAGATGGATCTCAGTCCTATTCTGATCATTCGCCGGCCTCTTTCCGCGACCACCCGCCTGCTATCTGTTAAGAACGATAGGCAAGTTCGACCAACATTGATAGCTGATCGGCAGTGCTCTGCATAGCAAACCAGTGATCACCTGAGCGGTCACTTGCGGGTCATCTCCCGTCTGCCCCGGGAAAGCTCCAGTAGATGTGTTCTGAAAGGAAAGGAGGTTCTCCACTGGATTGTGAATCACCATCGTGATGGTGTCCGTGGCCGTCAGTTGGGTTCGCCACCGGATTCCCATGGGATCCTCATCTACAGCACAGAAGGCCTGAAGTGCGAGTCCTTCGCTGATGGGCTCCGCTTCTCCTCCCCACCACGGTGGATCAACGGAGGGGAATCCTCCATCAAGCTGCTGCTGAGCTTCAAGGTAGTTGATGGCATCTGTGACAGTCGTTGAACTAGGTGACTCTCCCGCCGAAATAAGGGCCTGCACAGCCAAGGCGGTATCGTTGGTATTGACCGTATCCCCAGAGGTACCATCCTGGGTCCACCAGCCTCCGCTCCCCTGCTGCTGATCCTTTAGCCAGTTGATCGCCGCCACCGGCACATCTTCTCTTTGGCATAACAGAGCGGTCTGTGCCAGGATGCCCCAGTAAGAGTCCTTGACGTAGCCCTGATCGCCAAAGACCCCCGTATCGGGATGATAAAGGTCGTCCAGGTAGGTCACCCAGTCGCGTCCAGCGAAGCTTTCCGGATCTCCTCCCCCTGCGATGATTCCACCAACAAGCTTGCCTACCCGGGACGGATCGCCGCCCGTGATTATGTCGGTGTAGGAGATGGCCTGGGTTGCCAGGAAATCCATGGGTGTATTCCCACTGCCGCTAATCCAGGTGTTGGGATCCTCGCCCGCGGCCACGATGCCGAAGACGGCGTCGATGGTGATGCCGGGATCGGCGCCGCCGTCCCAGCCGCCGTCGGCCAGCTGATTGGCGCGAAGCCATTCCAGCGCCGCCAGAGCGCTCGCGGTTCTCCCGCGCATGGGCATGTGCCTGCCCACCAGGCCGGGGATGGCCTGAGCCGTGGCCATCACGGCGTTATATCCACCGAAATCTCCCTGCGGCGTCTGGAGTTCCATCAGCGCCGTCAAGGGGTCGGTGATGGGATTGGTGCCGCTGATGGTGAAAGTGTCCGTGAAGGGACTCACGCCAGCAGCGATCAGCCCCTGTATGCCCATGGCTGTGGTGGGCGCGGCATCCGAGTCATCCCAGCCGGGGAACCCGCCGCTGCTGGTCTGCGAGTCGCTGATGAAGTTGGTGGCGCTGATGATGGCGGTATCGGTCAGTGGGATTCCAGCGGCGATGAGCGCCTGCATGCAAAGGCCGGTGTTGTCCACGTTTGTCTTATCCCATCCTGGGGAACCATCGTAGTAAAACCAGCCTCCGTCGCTGTGCTGCAAGCTCGTCAACGTCTGCGTAGCCTTGGTGGGGATGGTCTCGTAGGCGGCGCTCAATGCCATCATAGAAAGCGCCTGATCCCAGGTGCTGGTTCCATACATTCCCGTGGTGGGGCTGTAGTAGCCTGTGACCTCGGCGATCAGGTCCATCCCGCCGAAATCGCGGGGATCCCGATTAGCAGCGACGGCTCCCAGGGCCGCCTTGCTCGCCTTGGATGTAGAGGCGACCGTGTAGGCGATCACCTGGCTCGCCAGATAGTCCACGGGGGAATTCCCGGTGTCGCTCTTCCAACTGTTGGGATCCTCTCCCGCCGCATAGATGGCCAGTATGGCATCGATGGTGATGCCCGTCTCCGCCGGATCGAAGCTACCGTCATCGGCCATCTGCGTCCGCAGCCAAGCCAGAGCATCTTCAATAGCCTGCTCTTGAGCCGTGGCCAGTGGCTGTACCTCCCCCAGAGGATCCGCTGCATAAGCCGTCAGCGGCGCGAGCGTCGCGATCAGAATGGCAAATACCATTGCCAGCCGAAGGAATTGGCTGGTCCTCATGATAGGTTTCTCCCTCCTGTTCTAGTAAGTGGCGATTCCGAGTAACTCGGCTTAGGAGGGAGCCAAAAGAAAAGGCCCCCTTCCCTTATGAAAGTGGGCCTTTTACGGTGCTCTGGTCATGTCCCCTACCCCTTTCTCTCGAAGGTTTCGGAGCTCCAGCAGGGCGGGGTTCTCTGGCTTGCCATGTATCCACACGGCTCACAGTTGCGGGACAGCGCCGGACTTCGACCGGACTTCCCCCCATGAGTTCGCACCGAGAGAGCGCGAACTCCCCTGCCAAAGATATTCGGTTGTAAATCCCTCAGGAATTATATAGCACTAACTCGCCTGAATGTCAAGCGGAGCGCCTCAAACTCATGGGCGCGCGTCGGGACTTCACACCCGGGCGTCTGGATTCGCCAAGTCAACCCCATTTTTAAGGAAACATCCGGGTAGGCAGTCGCGAAATTCGGGGCATAAGAAATATCGGTGACGGATAGCCACATGAACTATGCTACAATGGAGGTATGGATGACGTTATCGAGGTTCTACATACGGAGCCTAAGTGTGATAGAGCGATACCTCTTTCCGACCACAAGCTGAAGATTACGGCTTGGGGCAAAGAAATGAAGTCTGAGACTATGCGATTCCAAATCGAGGCTCGGAGAGGCAGACTTAAAATGTGGGAGGTCAGTCAAACACGCTAGTGTAGATTCGAGCCCGGCGACTACATCATCGGCGACCTCGATGGCCTGGTGGCAGTGCCCAAGGGCATCATCGAGCAGGTCCTGGAGATCGCCGAGAGCAAGGCCCGGGGAGAGGACACCGTCCGCGGAAGTCTGTAGCTTGGCCGCTCCATCCGGGAGACCTGGAACGAATACGGAATCATGTGAGCGCACCGCCCACCTTCGAGCCCAGGAGGAGTACATGTTCAAGGCGATCGAAACGGAAGGAGCCCCAGGTTGTTTTCCCTATTCCCAGGCCATAAGGGCCGGTGATTTTTTGTTCGTCTCCGGTCAGGGGCCCCTGGATCCCGATACTTGCGAGACAAGAGGCGAGAATATTCGAGAGCAAACCAGGCTGACCCTCGACAACGTCAAAGCCATCGTTGAGGCCGCGGGCCTCAGCCTGTCCGACGTGGTCAAGGTGATCGTCGTCTTGGCCGATCAGTCGCTCTACGACGACTTCAACGAAGTATACCTCACCTATTTCTCCCAGCCCCTTCCCTGCAGGCTGCTCGTGGTCGCCGGCCTTTTCGACATAATGGTGGAGGTGGACGTCGTGGCATACGCGGGAGGGAAGTAGCCCCACCCCAGAGGGAAGAGAAAGTCGACGCATGAAGGTATCGAGCCCCGGGGGAAGATGAGACGCAACCGGAGGAAAGAGCTTCCCCAGCGACCTGGCAACCCGGGCTCGACGCCGGCCCTGACACAAAGGTGTCTTTCCGTGGAGGTAAAGCATGAGCGCAGATTCCCTGCAAGAGATCGCCAGAGCCGTAATCGAAGGGGACGATGAAGCGGTGGTGAAGCTTACCCGAAGCGCCCTTGACACCGGACTGCCCGTTGACCAGATCATCGATGATGGAATGATGCAAGGGATGGCGGTGGTCGGAGATCGCTTCAAGAAAGACCTCGTGTTCATCCCCGAGGTCATGATGAGCGCCCAGGCGATGAACAAAGGCATGGAGCTGGTGCGCCCTCACGTGGCCCCAGGCACTCTTAGGAAATCGGGCAGGGTGGTCATCGGCACCGTCCAGGGAGATATCCACGACATAGGAAAGAACCTGGTGAAGATGATGTTGGAGGCCTCGGGCCTCGAGGTGCTGGACCTGGGAGTGGATGTGAGCCCCGCGACCTTCGTGGAGAGCGCCGCGAGCTCACAAGCGGATATAGTCTGCATGTCGGCACTGCTCACCACCACCATATCCTCCATGGCCAACACCATCGACGCTCTGAAAGAGGCGGGAATCAAGGACAGGGTCAAGGTGATGGTGGGGGGGTCTCCGGTGACAGCGGACTTCGCCAGGGAGATCGGCGCCGACGGTTACGAGCCAGATGCCGGGTCGGCGGCTCAGACAGCCCTTCGGCTGTGCGAGACGCGAAAGGGGATGACATGATGACGAACGATCGCTTGCCTGGAGCCGGGCTGCCTCGCTTCGTGACCCTGACCGACGAGCAGATCGAGCGTATCCACGAGGCCTCCCTGAAGATATTGAGCGAAACCGGGATCATCCTGCAGCATGGTGGCGCCTTGAAGCTCGTGGAGGAGGCGGGCGCCAGGGTGGCTGGTGAGAACCAACGCGCCTGGATTTCCTCCGATGTGGTGGAGGACGCCCTGGAGAAAGCGCCACGCTCCTTCGTCCTGGCCGGCAGCGGGGACGAATCGTTGGACGCGAACATGGGGGTCGATGGTGGAATCTACACCCGCCCCGCGGGTGGGCTGGACTTCATAATCGACGCCGGAGCCAAGAAGCGGCGCAAGGTGATGCTCGAGGATGCCATCAACTGGGTGCGAGTGACTCACGCGCTGCCTCACATCTCGGTCTGCAATGGCGCCTTCCCGTGGGACGTTCCGTTGGCCAGCCGAGAGGTGCGGGTGGTGGAGATCATGCTGGAATACACCGACAAGCCCCTGACGATCTCCGGCCTCTCGGGCCCAGGGATGCGCTGGATCGGAGAGCTGCTGAAGGTCGTTCCGGGCCGACAACCACGCGCCATGGTGCTGAGCTCGGTCAACAGTCCCCTCATCTATGGCCAGGGCCAGATCGATGTGCTGCTGACCTCAGCGGAGATCGGCATCCCGGTGAACGTCAATTCCTCGGCCGTGGCGGGGGCGACCTCGCCGATCACCATGGCGGGGACGCTGGCCGTAATGAACGCTGAGATGCTGGCCGGCATCGTCCTCGCCCAGCTCGCCCGTCCCGGCGCGCCCATCGTCTACGCCGGCCATCCGCTGGTGATGGACATGAAGACTGGCCTGGCGGCCTTCGGCTACAGCGAGGCTGGGCTGATCGCCAGCGCCTGCATCGACATCGGCCGCCACTATGGATTGCCCACCGGGAGCGATGGCGTGCAGACCGATTCGCCCATCCCCGATGCCAACGCCGCCATCGACAAGATGTTCACCGGATATACCGCGTTCATGGCCGGAGCCAACATCAACGCCGGTGCAGGCAGCTTGGCGGCACTCAGCACGGTGAGCCTGGAGCAGCTGGTGATCGACGATGACATCTACGCGCGGATGTACCGGCACCTGCGGGGAATACCGATGGATGAGGAGACTCTGGCCCTGGACGTGATCGACCGGGTCGGCCCCGCGGGCCATTTCCTGGGCGACAAACACACCGTTCGCCACTTCCGCCATGAATATGAGCTGTCTTCCATCGCCAACCGCCTCAACGCCGCCACCTGGGAGGACCGAGGCAGCCACGATGTGGTGCATACCGCCCACGAGCGAGTGCAGGTCATCCTCGATGAAGAGCCTGCCCCCGTTTTGCCGGACAAGGTGTTCGAGGAGCTTCGCCGGGTCATGAGTGAGGCGGAAGAAGCGATGAAGGATACGCAGCTCCCCAAGTAGCCTGAGATCGAGAGGAGCCCAGCAGATGCGCTACAAGGTGGTGGTGACCGACGGGGAGTTCCTCTCCTATGAGGAAGAGAGACGCATCCTCCAGGCCATGGACGCCGACCTGGAGGTGCACCAGGCCCGCGGCGATCCGGATCGGATCCGTGAAATCTGCCGCGATGCCGACGGCATCCTGGTGCAATATGGTCCGCTGACCCGGGCGGCCATCCAGGACCTGGAACGATGCAAGATCATCGTATCCTATGGCATCGGCTACGACTCCATCGACGCCGAGGCGGCCACGGAGCGAGAGATCCCTGTGGCCAACGTGCCTCGGTTCTGCGTGGAGGAGGTGAGCGATCACGCTATCATGCTTCTCCTGGCGGCGGGAAAGAAGCTGGCCTTCCAGAACCAGGCCGTGAAGGAGGGGAGGAGCCCCTGGGACTATCATCCCATACAGCCGGTCCACCGGCTCCAGGGGAGAACCCTGGGGATCTTGGGCTTCGGCAAGATCGGGCGGAGGGTGGCGGCAAAGGCCCAGGCACTGGGCCTGCGAGTCATCGCCTGCGACCCATACATTTCTCCATCCGAAGCTGAGCCTTACGGCGTTCCCCTCCTGCCGCTACAAGAGGTCTTGCGCGCCTCGGATTACGTCTCGTTTCACGTCCCCCTCACCGAGGAAACCTGCCACATGCTCGATCGGGAGGCCCTTCGTTTGTTGAAGCCCACCTGTTATGTCATCAACACCTCACGCGGAAAGGTGGTAGACCAGGCGGCGCTGGCGGAAGCGATCCGCGAAGAGAGAATCGCCGGCACCGGCCTCGATGTGTTGGAGAATGAGCCCCCCAAGGAGGAAGACTACAGGGAATTGCTCCAGCTGGACCAGGTGACGGTGACACCCCACCTGGCCTGGTACTCGGAGGAGGCCATGGCCGACCTGCAGGCGCAGGCGGCCGAGACGGTGGCGGCGGTGCTTCGGGGGGAGTGGCCTGACAACATCGTGAATTCGACGTCCCGTCGATAGATAGAGTCATTCCAAGGAAGAGAATGCTGATGAATTGGACCGAGGAGAATCAGGGAAAAGGATCGGAAGGGGGCCATCTAGCGAAACGAGTCCATGAATGAGAAGGGGATAGTGCGGCATCAGCTCGTTTCAGGCTGATGCCGAGGCTCCGATGACGTCCGGCATCGGAGCGAATATTCCTCATCCGAGACCGAGAGCTACACGACACAGGCCGAGCTTACGCACAGGGAGTCTCAAATGATCCTAGAAAACGTGGTCTAAGAGGGGGAGCGCGTGCGATGGTACGAGCTTCCAGAAGAGCTGGCCAGATAGAAGACACCAGGATGAATGGGAGGACGGCCGACTCGAGCCCTAGCGGGGATTCGGACGGCGACCGCGGGGTTCGATGTCTCGCATCGATCGCCCTCCTTGCCCTTGCATCAAGGTCGGTGTATCCTCTCATCGCTGTAGTGGTTTCTCTCCCGACTCAAGGGGATGCATCGGGCTACAGTCCATAATCAATACTTAGGAGGATACCAGGTGAGCAAAGAGCAGGAATGGATCGATAGGGCATCCACGTTTTACGCGGGTTTGGTGGCAGACAACTGCGACAAAGTGGGCTACAGGAATCAGATACTGCCGGCGAAGTTTCGCCCCCTCGATCCGAGCACAGTGGTGGTGGGCTTTGCGTACACGGTGCAGTGTGAGATCGTAGATGTTGTTCCCGCCGATGCAGAGGAGTTCTACAAGACCCAGTTCGAGGCAGTGGATAACATGACGCCCGACAGCGTGGCGGTGGTGGCGGGAGCCGAGCATCCTACACGGGCCTTCTGGGGCGAGTTAATGGCCACACGCGTGCGAGCGTGTGGAGGGCGGGGGGTAGTGATTGAGGGGACCACCAGAGATGTCCCTATGATCAACGAGATGGAGTTTCCCTGCTTCATTACTGGTATCAATCCTGGGGATTCGGCAGGGGGCGTGAATTCCGTCGCCTACCAGATTCCCATCGAGATTGGGGGAGTGAAGATCTATCCCGGCGACTTCGTCTTCGGGGATGTGGATGGCGTGGTGATCATTCCTAAGGCGGCGATCGAAGAGGTAATCACCCTGGCGGAGGAAAAGCGGAGCAAGGAGGACCTGGCCAGGGACGCTCTGCGCGCCGGGATGAGCGTGAAGGATATGTACAAGAAGTACCATGTGATCTAGATTCCACCTCGCCCCCATTCGGAGGGATCACGGGCCAAGAGCGATTAGTCGCCAAATGGAGGATTCGCGTGGCTGAAGGAGGCACGACTGCGCCCCGACGAGCAAAAATCGGACTGCTCTACCTGGCAGACGGGGACCTTGATGCCGAATTCTGGCAGTTGGTGCCTTCCGATGTCACAGTCCACATAACGCGAACTTGGCTGCCCGAAGGCCCTCTGGACACCGAAGCTCATCTTGCTTTAACGGAGAGCAAAGACATCGAGGAGTCGGCACGGCGCCTGGCCGTCATCCGCCCTGATGTGATCGTCTACGCGGATACTTCGATCACCTTCTTCCGAGGCTCCGGCTACGATGAGGAGATCTCCCAGCGGATCCAAAGGAGCACCGGCATCCCCGCGACCACCACCTCGACCGCGGTGGTTCGGGCGTTGGAAACCCTGCATATCAGGCGAGTCACCGTTCTCGCCCCCTACCTCGACGAGGTGAGCGAGCGGCTGCGCCTCTTCCTGGAGGGCAATGGCCTTGAGGTAGTCGGTTTCAGTAGCTTGAACCTGGGACTGGGATCAGACATCGGTGCCCTGTCCTCGAGCCAGGTCTTCGAGCTGGCCAAGGAGGCCGACGTTCCCCGCTCACAGGGGCTCTTCATCAGCTGCACAGCCTTGAGCACGGTGGACATCATCGAACCTCTCGAGAGCGCCTTGGGCAAACCGGTGGTCACATCCAACCAATCCACCATGTGGCGAGCCTTGCGGATGACCGGAATCGAGGATCACCTGCAAGGTCTGGGGACGCTATACCTCCATTGAGCTTTCCCAGCCCTGATATCCACCTTTCAACGAGGAAAGGAAGGTCGGAGATGAGCGACGGACGTCGAGGAGGATCCGTCGAGATGCCCCCCGCTTGCGCGGTTGGTCCCTCCCAGGAGAGGCCCGCGCACGCGTTGCTACACGCAGACTGATTGTGTCAGGTTAACTTTGAGCGAGTTTCATCAATTCGCTTCTGTAATTCAGCACGAATTTGTTCATCAATGTTCTGAGGAAGATGCTCATAGGCGGCTTCAAAAGCAGGTAAGGCTGGTAAGAATTCCTCCTGTGTAAAGTAAGTTTCGCCAAGTTCCCAGTAATTACCGTAATGCTCGGGAGAATCTGCTATTGCCCGCTTTAAAAAGAGTTCTGCTTGTTGGAAAACTTCTTCTAGACGATAATAGCGTCCAAGTTGATGATATGCAGCGCCAAGAGCGTAAACCTTAGGTATCTCTGCCCACCATCTCACATGTTCTAACTCGTCTAGCGCCTTTCGCTTATCTCCAAGGTGATAATAGCACCACGCTAAACCAACACGAGCTTGAACGGTTCCCTTGTTGATTTCTAATACTCGCTTGAACTGCGTTTTTGCTTCTTCGTAGTTTTCAAGATTGTATAACAAACGACCATAAACGTTCACAATGCTCCAATTCCTCGTTCCCGGATTCCGTTCAAGCCACTTTCTAGTGATGCTGCATCCTAACTCTTTTTGCTCTCTGGTCCCCCACTGATCAATCAGTCTCAGGTAACATGTAAGTGTGTTTATTTCTTCCGGATGATCCGCTAGCCGCTTTGCCGTGTCGTCGATAACCTGGGCTGCCTGACTCTCCGTACTCTTGCGCCCCACCAGCCCCAGGTACGCTGCGTAGACATTCCAATGCTGTGGATTTTCGGCTAGCCGCTTTGCCATGTTGTCGATGGCCTGCTCTGCCTGCTTCTCCGTACCCTTGCGCCCCACCAGCCCCAGGTACGCTGCGTAGACTTGAAAGGCCCCAGGATGTTCTGCTGCCAGCCACTTTACCGTGTCTTCGATGGCTTGCTCTGCCTGCTTTTCCGTACCCTTGCGCCCCACCAGCCCCAGGTACGCTTCGTAGACAAGCCAATGCTGCGGATTTTCGGCTAGCCGCTTTGCCGTGTCGTCGATGGCCTGCTCTGCCTGCTTCTCAGTACCCTTGCGCCCCACCAGCCCTAGATACGCTGTGTAGACTTGAGATGCCCCAGGATGTCCCGCTGCCAGCCACTTTGCCGTGTCGGCGATGACCTGCGCCAGCTGCTCTTCCGTCCCCTTGCGCCCAATCAGCTCTAGATACGCTACATACGCTATAGACACACCCCAATGCTGTGGATAGTCGGCCAGCCACTCTGCCGTGTCGGCGATGACCTGCGCCAGCTGAGCCACCGTGCCTTTGCGTTCCACCAGTTTCAAGATAGTGAACCAGTCGATGGAATTATCCGGCGCACGAGTTAGACATTCATGCTCAAGCGCTAACGATTTTTCAAAATTACCCAATTTAGAGTAGAGTGCCGCCCACAATCGGAGATGCGACGGCGTGCAGTGCGCAAGGATTTCGGCAATCTCATCCGTTCGTTCTTCCAAAACCCGCTCTACTAGTGCTTGCTCATTATCTGCTACCAAATGACGGAGTAGGAGTACAATAAACAGCCGAGCATCAGGCATGACCTGATCTACAGCAACTATGAGTTCATCTACGAGGTGAAATGGATCACGCTTATAAACCTCCATTGCTGCCTGTGCAATAAGTGGATGCTGCGCACGCAATCCTCTTCCGCTATCATCCTTAAAAATCAAATCTTTGCTGGCTGGACGCGAAATCAGACTAAAAAACTTACCATGTGAATCAAGCGCCTTGAGTAACGCCGGGGGTATATATAGATCGTATTTGGTTGCGAAACAGAGATACTCAAAAGCACGGTAAACCACATCATCTTGCTGCTTAAGTTGTGTCACACATCTCGTCACGATCTGATAAAGTGATTCACCTGTCGAAATCTCTAGCATCATCACCAGCCAGGAATCTGCTTGCCGAAAACGTTGTAGTTGCGTCTTAGTAAGTTTCCGGGTTTTCGCCACTTGCTCCAATACACGCGTCTTCTCCTGGGGCGTTGGTTTGTCCAACCAATGAACAGAATGCTCATATGGCAATCGAAGGTCGGCAGGTGTCTCATTGCTTCGGGAGCTCGCAACAATCATGATGTCCAAACCTGGACTGAGCGATTCTAAGGCTCGTCGTGCGTCTTCGTTCCGAAAAACGTCATCCACAAGCACGATTAATGGCTTCCCATATGACAGTATTCCCGGCTCCAACATGTACCAGACTTCTTCAGCTTCATTGTTACGTACATACAATAGGGCATAACCGGTGATTCGCGCGATCTCAAGTGCCATACGCCAGGCGAATGTACTTTTGCCTGATCCCATTTCACCAGCAATACACAACAGAAATGTCCCCTCACGTGAACTATCAAACGTGTCTATCAGTTCGGGTTGTTGATCGCGCTCAACATCACCATCGGCGATAATGACACCCCATGTCAACGGCGCGCCCTCGTAGTACTTCTGAATGGCTTCATCCGATGCTGGTGGAATTTCGTCAAGATTGACAAGGCTTACGTATGATCCAAACAACTCGTGTGCGGCTGACGCATTAAGCGTTTCCCAAGTAGGAGACGAACGCTCTCGGAGCGTATCACGTATTTCCCTGAGCCAGGACACAGCCACCTTGTTGAACAATGGGTTATCTGGTTCACTGGCGACCTCTTCGGTCCCCTCTTCCAGTCCAGCCAGCAACGCAAGCATCGCCTCATCGAAGGTGATCTGCACATCACCAAAGATAAGGGTGTTCGGGTCGAAATGGTGGGCGAACTCCGCACGTAAGTCAGCTAGGGGAGGTTTTTGCCCGACGATAGCCATGTCAATGAGCAACTGTGTCACATCTGGTACTTGCACAAACTTGCGAAATAGGTCACCCAGATGCTCTTGTTGGATTTCATCAAGCGTACCTGCAACCTCATGCAACATGACATAAAAACCGCGCGTGTAGACGCGCCGAAACGCTTGCTGCTCATCATCACCAAAGGCTAATTTCCGCAGATATCCAGTACCTGCCTTGAGCACATGGTAGGCTAAATTAGCTGCAATGCCAATTAGAACATCTGAAGATGGGTCTCCCGTCATACTTTCGCCCCTAAATACGAAGTGATAGTGCCTGCACTATTAGGGAATTATACTACACCCTGACGAAGATGACTGGGCAGGGACTTCACAATTTAGAGTGACAAAGCGTGAACCCGTCATAAGCAATCGCCACCGCGAACGCCATAGCAAACTATACTTTGGGGAATGATGTGGCGTTAAGGCCTTTCAAGAGCATTCATTTACCTCTGCCAAGAGCCGGCGTTTCTCCACCCCTACGCCCGGAGCCCTCGTAATTGTAGCCCATGACTTTGCCTACCACAAGGAGCAGACTGAGCAGCAGGAAGAAGTTGCCCATGCGCCCCACCGGTCGCTCTGCGCCTTGTTCCGCTTCAAGCGACCTTTCTGCCCGGGTACGTGGACGCAACCTGTTCAACGCCAGCCTTCCAGAATCCTCTTTTACCTAGGGCCTTCCCCAGGTACACGAGGCCCAGCATAATCGGCACTTCCCAAAACAGGCCCATCGTCGTACCCAGGGCGGCATAGGACCCCACGCCATACATCGCGACCGCGGTGGCGATGGCGATCTCAAAGTGGCTGGAGGAGCCTACCAGGACCGCGGCAATCGCTTCCCGGTAGGCTAACTTGAAGACCCGAGTGACGATCAGGTTATAGCCCACCACGATCGCAAAGCCGAGCAATAACGGGACCGAAACCAATAGCAGGGCATCGAAATTATTGAGCAACACCTGTCCATTCAGCGAGAAGAGCACGACCAGCGTCATCAGCAGTGCACCGATAGCCACCTTTCCGACGATCGGGCGATATGTGTTCTCAAACCAGGCCCCGCCTTTAGCTCGAGTAAGCACTCTCTTGCTGATAATACCCAGAACAAGAGGGCCTCCGATGAAAATGGCCACCGAGATGGCCAGCAGCATGCGATCGATGGCAATGCCCTGGATGCCGGTGAGAAGCGATACCATCGGGACGTAGAGGACCATAATGGTGATGGTATTCAAGCTGGTATTGATGACGTTCTGCTCCTGGTTGCCCTCAGCCAGCTTTCCCCACACCAGGACCATCGCTGTGCACGGACTTGAGCCCAGCAAGATAACGGCCACTGCTAGCTGTTCATTGCCCTTCAGGAACAGGTGGACCATGACGGCGGCCACCGCGGGTGCGACCACCCAGTTCGAGAACAGTGTGAGTATGATAGGCTTGGGATGGTCCTTCAGCTTCTTCAGCTCTGACACTTGCAGGTTCAGCAAGGCCGGATACATCATGAAGAACAGGCAGATGCCGATGGGGATCGAGATGCCCCTCACTTGCCAGGAATCGATAGTTTCGCCGATCCCGGCTACCGTCTGGGACAATATGATGCCGACGACCATGCAGAGTACAACCCATATCGCAAGATACTTCTCAAACGCGCTCACTGTTTAGTCTCCTTTACTAGACATCATTCATCGGCGTGGTGGTCGGGCAAGCAAAGCACACCAAGCTCGAGTCTCTCGGATGGAGGTGCCGATGGAATCTGATCACGCTAATCCCAGCAGTCATACGTGAAGTCACCCGGATCGGCAACAACCTTCCGGTCAGACTCGGGCTGACCCTGGTTTCCTCAGCTGGAACCGTCGTAGTCTCAAGCACCTTGTTCTCCTCCACCCGAAGCTAGATATATCAATTCAAATTGATAATCGAGGGAAAAAGAAGAGGCGCCCACCCACTTCACCGCGCGTATGTGGTAGCCGGCTCCTCTAAGGGAGCAGCAGCTGTATGAGCCACGCCTATCAGAGCTAGATACTTGGTGTTAATCCAGCCAAGGCGCTCTCGATCTATGGAGTAATGCACCCACTGTGCATCTCGCCGGTCGCGAACCAGGCTTTCCTCTCTCAGCACCCTCAAATGGTGGGAGACCAGGTTCTGCGGCAGCCCCAAGACATCCACGATCTCGCACACGCACATCTCGCGGCGGCGCAGCAAGCACAGTATCTTCAGCCTGTTCGGCTCGGCAATGACCTTCAAGGTGCGCGAGAACTTCTCCAGCTCCTCGGTGGAATTCAGGCACTCGCAGCTCTTGAGCCACTCCTCCATGCCGCCTCCAATATCAACCAACATTGACATTATATCTAGAGGTAAAAGCCCTGTCAAGGACCGCTCGCGTGAATCAACGAACGATCAGCTCCTCAAGGCCGCGCTTGGGAACGTGATGAACCCCCGCTTCATCCCTCCAGTAACGGATGTCTCCACCTGGCCCCATGTCCTCCAGGACCACCTTCTCGGCGGGCCTGCCCAGGGCCAGAACGAGCCGGATCTTCAGGTGCTCCGGAATATCCAGCTCCTTCCGCAGTCGAGCCCGCTGGATCGCGCCGAACATACATCCCCCCAGGCCCTTCTCCACCGCCCCCAGGAGGATGGTCTGAGCCGCTATCCCGTCGTCGCACCACCAGTCCTTAGCGATAGTCTCGTCCACCAAGATCACGATATACGCCGAGGGCCTCTCGCCGGGCTGTGGGCCATCCCAATCCTCGAGGTAAACGGCCCAGGCCAGGCGTTGGAAGATCTTCGTGTTCGTCTCGGGATCGTTGGACAGGATGTACTTGAGGGGCTGAAGGTTCCCGGCAGAAGCCGTACATCTGGCAAGATCAACGAGCTCCACCAGAGTCTCCCTCGATATCGGATGGGACTCGTCGAACCTGCGGTAGGTTCGATTGCTCAGGACGAGGTCGCGAAAGTCGCTCACCACTGGTCTCCTTTCAGTCATGTATCATCGAGCGGATCGGCTCAGCCTCAAGTTAGGCGAAGAGCTCCCCGCGCAACACCGTCACCGCCTGCCCGCCCAGATACACCCGATCCCCGCCCAGGCGCACGCGGACCACTCCTCCCCGCGGCGAAGCTTGATAGGCGATGAACTCGCGCTCGCCCAATCGCTCCCCCCAATGAGGACCCAGGAAACAATGCGCGGAGCCCGTGACCGGGTCCTCGTTCACCCCTGACTGAGGGGCGAAGAAGCGCGATATGAAGTCGTATTCCGGAGAATCGGAGAGGCTGGTGACCGCGACCCCCTGCGTCGGCAGCTTCTCCACCAGCGCGATGTCCGGCCTCAGGTTCCGCACTATCTCCGCCGAATCGACCTCGACCAGGTAATACATCCGGTTCTTCCCCACATGCTTCACGGATACCCCTAAAGCCCTTTCCACATCGGCGGGATCCACCGGTTCCTGCTCCGGCTCGGCCGGGAAATCCAGTTCGATCCAATCGCCGCCGCGTTTCGCCCCCAGTGGGCCGCTCAGCGTGCTGAATCGCGCGCCCTCACCCAGCTCCAGCTGGCCCGTCTCCCACAGAATGTGAGCGCTGGCCAGAGTTGCGTGTCCGCACAGGGGGACCTCCCTGGCAGGAGTAAACCATCGGAGATCGAACCCGTCCGCCTGCCTGAGCAAGAAAGCCGTCTCGGACAGGTTCATCTCCTTCGCCACGCTTTGCATCCAGCCATCATCCCCAGGTTCAGGTAGAATGCAGACAGCCGCAGGGTTGCCGGCAAACGGCCTGTCCGTGAACGCGTCCACCTGGTAAATCGCCAGTCGCATAAGCCACTCCCCCCTAGATCAACCTTTCTGGCCCGCCGCGCAGCGGTGGCACCAGACGCGTCCAAGCCCAGAGAACACGACTGGGACGCGAGCTGCACCAGGCCACCACCAGGATCGCCTCTACAGCGTGATCACCCGCACGAAGTCGGTGGAGCCCGGTTCGCCCAATGGCGCGCCACCAGTGACTATGATCCGATCGCCGGCATCTGCCAGCTCTTCTTCCTTCAGTCTGTGTCGAACATAGGCCAGCATCTCCCCAAAGTGTTTGAAGGATGGGCCGAAAAGCGGCAACACGCCCCAAGAGAGGGCCAGGCGTCTGCGCGTCTTCTCATCCATCGTGAGTGCGACAACGGGAGCCTGGGGGCGGAAGCGGGAGATGAGCTGGGCGGTGCTTCCGGTTCTGGTAGGGGCCACGATGAGCTTGGCCCCTAAGGCCTGGGCCATCCGACAGGCCGCAAGGGCCATCACCGTAGGCACGGGTTGCCCAACGGCATCGCCGTGCTGCCCCAGCAAGCCGACGAAGGGAAGCTCCGACTCGGTGCTGACCGCAATCCTAGCCATCACCTCCACCGTTTGGACCGGATACTCCCCGATAGCGGTCTCCTGAGAGAGCATCACCGCATCCGTGCCGTCCAGGATAGCATTGGCCACGTCGGTCACCTCGGCTCGAGTGGGTCGAGGATTGCCCACCATCGACTCCAGCATCTGAGTGGCGGTGATCACAGGCTTGTTCGCCGCGTTACAGGCCCGAATTATCCGCTTCTGTACCAAAGGCACCTGGGAAAGCGGCGTCTCGACGCCCAGGTCTCCGCGAGCGACCATGATGGCATCCGAGGCCTCGATGATCCCCTCCAGATGATCCAGAGCCTCATACTTCTCGATCTTGGCGATCACCAAAGGGTCGCAACCGGCATCGCGAGCGGCATCTCGCACCATCTGCACATCAGATGATTCCCGCACGAAGGAGATCGCCACATAATCCACGCCTTGACTCAATCCAAACTCCAGGTGCTGCAAATCCCTGGCCGTCACCGAGGGGACGCTGAGCCGCACTCCGGGCACATTTATCCCTTTTTCCGGCCTTAGAGAGCCGTCGTTCAGGACCCTGGTCCGAACGATATCCTCGCTGGTCTCCAGAACCTCCAGTTGGATAGCGCCGTCGTCCAGAAAAATCCGGTCGCCGGGGTTCACATCGGCGGCCAGCCCAGCATAGCTTGTGGAGACTCGTTCGTCCGACCCCTGCACCTCGTGGCCCACCAGATCGAAAGCCGACCCCCGCTTCAAAACGGCCACCCCTCCGGAAATGGGACCCGTACGCAATTTGGGCCCCGGCAGATCCTGCATAATCGCCACCGAGCGGCCCGCTCCCTCGCTCGCATCGCGGATCCTCTTGATTATCTTGGAGAAGCTCGGATAATCTCCGTGGGCAAAGTTCAGTCGAGCCACATCCATTCCGGCTCCCACCAGCCCCTGGAGAGTCTTCTCATCTTCGCTGGCGGGCCCGATGGTGCAGACGATCTTGGTGCGCTGCCACCATGCCCGAGTCGCGTCTTCTGCCACATACGCCTCCGGCGGCAGTATGGCACATTCGCCCACGCCCAGCAAGCCGGCCTTTTGACTGCCCTCCAATGCCCATGATACAATGATTTCACAGACCACGAGAGGGGGAAACCATGCAACTCTTCGGCAAAACCCACACCAAAGACCAGATCCTACGGCGGGTGGGCGAGATCGGTCAGATTGGGGGCGTCCGCAGGTGTCGCCTGGCGGAGGGTCGTCAAGACGGCGTGGATGCCGTGGACTTCCGAACCGGAGGTGGGCTCACTTTCACCGTGCTTCCCGGGCGAGGGATGGACATCTCCTTCGCCGAATACCAGGGCATCCCCCTGAACTGGCGCTCGCCCGGCGGCGTGGCCGCGGGGAGCTACTTCGAGCCTCAGGGCTGGGGTTGTTCGCCAGGTGGCCATCCCGGTAGAGGAAGGTGGGAAAAGACCTAACCGAGGAAGTCTTTCTCTTTCTGGTCGATCCCGCCTGGCCTCGCCTGTCCAAGTCTGACAGGTATCGCTCAACAAGCGGAGTGGTTATTTGGCCCGCTTGGTGGACGTCGGATTCCTTCAGGAACCCGATTAGATCCTCTAGGTCATTTGTGTACTCAAGCCTCGTCCTCTCGGCGAGGTTGCGGGATGGCATATATATGTTCTGGTAAAGCTTGAGGGCCTCCTTGAGGCTCAGATCCTGTATGTTCTGGCCTTTCTAGAGGGTGAATCCTCCAAAGGCCATTGTATCATGAAAAATCAACTTCGTCTAACTACCAATTTTCTGCCCATTAGTATAACTAAAAGGGGGCCCTGGCAGTCTTTTTAGGCGTCTAATAGTGATTTGACGAACGAGAGAGGGGCGCACCTTGAGAGGAGAGCGCCCCTCTCTCCATGGGGTATGCGACCTACCTGCGTGAACCGCCGATGCAGTGGGCACAGTGATCGTATCCCTGTCGTTCAGCCTCTTTCAAGGCATCCGGGTTGAACGTGACAGCGTGGTCGGCCTGGATTATCTCATCGATCTGACATTGGTTCTGACCGGTCTTCTCGTTGTCTAGATCGTGGACCTCCATATTGGCCGTGTTACCTATGAATCTCTTTCCGTAAGTAGGGTGGCCTTGGCGCCTGGTCATGTTCATCACCTCCTTCCTTTGGAAGTCTCATTCTATCAGTCAGTCTAGTGCTTAGTAGTATCGACTATCTCGTACTTCTGTCCAGGTTTTGGCGTGGGGGGGAAAGGCTCGCCTCTGGTGACCGTACGTTCTTGGCGAGTTCTTCGTCCACGCTGGCCTATGATCTCGGCTTGACCGGATCGGGGAACTCTCTGACCTGGTTTGTATCGTTTTCTTGTAGGCATTCTCTTCTCCTCTGAGGGCTTTTTGTCTTGCTCTGCTATAGAATACTACCGACAGGGTTGACTTTCTTGCCACGGCGCATGGCGAGAAACAGCATCAGATCGGTAGAATAGAGTGAGCGGCGCTGGTCCTGGAGAAAGAGGTTGTATTGAAGAAGCACGTTCACGACGAGCTCCAACGTCAAGATTGGGGAGCTATAGGAAAAGACCTGCTCGTCTATACTAGCATTCGCGCACGCATCTACTCCTGGAGAACGGGCTCTTCTCTCCGGCTTGCGGATACGGAGACAGCTGACGACATTGTTCAGCGCGTGATAGAGAAGACTCTAAATGGAGAGAGGCAGTGGGATCCGGAAAAGGGACCGCTGAAGCCCTGGCTCTTCGATCAGGTAAAGAGCATGGTGGATGCCCTGGCCAAGTCCTCTACCAATCGCCCCGATCCTCTCTTAGACGAAGTTGCAGAGGATTTTGGGACTCTATCGGACGAGTTTGGAGTTCAAAGGGTATGCGTAGCTCATGAACAAACTCCTGAGCACATTATCCTTGATGCAGAACAGGATGCAGAACAGACCGAGGAAATGTCGCGGACCGTTGGACAGGTGTTTGAAGCCGTGGAAGGAGATACTGAACTTGAAGAGTTGCTCGAGGTGATCATGGGAGGTTGTGAGCCCAAGCCGCGCTATCTTGCTGAGAAACTGTGTGTTCCAGTCGATAATATCTACAATCGTAATGAAACGACTTCGGAGACGGGCGAAGGTCCTAGAAAGGGAACTCAGTGAGCGAGCAGAAGTGTCCTAAGACGGAAAGGGAGTTGATAGAAGCCTTAGCAGATCTGTTTGAGGAGATACCCCCGGAGACAGGCGAGGAAGCTGATGAGGTACTGCGGGATGCGGGCCTGGATCCGGAGTTGGTAGCAAAGAATATGAGAGAGTTTGCTGAGGGGGTGCTGGCTAAGTCGCCACTGAACTGGCGGAATCGGGCAGAGCACGAGCGTGCTGAGGCCAAGAGACGACTGAGAGGGTTTGAGTCGTCTATGCCCTCGGACCGCCAAGGTCTCCTTGCTGAAGTAAGTACATTGCTTGAGAGAGTTAGATGCCAGCATCAAGGGTTGGTGGCCGTAGAGTTTCGGCAATTTGAGGAAAGTAGCGAGGAAGACCTTCGAAGCCTTCTAGCTGAATTGAGATACCTTGAGTCTGTACAATCAAGTAGAGAACCGACCGGGAGTTAGATGTTAGATCCTTGCGTGTTGGCTGATCGAGTTCTGGACGAGCTTCGCATTGATCATCCCAGTGACATTCTGCTCTTAGAGGATATTACGTGGGAGCGAGGCGTGCTTGTACACGAAAGTCGTTTGAAGGGTGCTGAGGCCAGGCTGTCAGTTTTGGGTAAGCAAGCGGTTATAAGCATCTCGCCGGAAATCAGAAGCGCCACGAGGAGGCGCTTTAGCATCGCTCACGAGCTTGGCCACTTTGAATTGCAGCACCGGACCGACATAGTATGGAGTTGCTCAGAAAGAGACTTGAACAGCTGGGAGATTAGCTCAAGGAAAGCCGAGCTCGAACAGTTGGCCAATGAATTTGCGGCGGCACTGCTGCTGCCTTCAAGATTCTTTGCGGGAAGATGTGTAGGACAACCTCCAACGTTGGACTATATTGCAGGATTGGCTCAGGAGTTCCAAGTGTCTCTGACAGCGACAACACTGAGGTACTGCAGGTTCAGCGAAGAGCCTGTCGCGCTGGTCTTATCGGAGGGCGGGCACATCAAGTGGTTTCGAGGAAGCCGTGATTTTGAGGAGTTGGGGATCTTCGTACCAGTCGGCGACTGCTTAGACGCGACAACGGTGGCTGATCAGATTCTCGATGGGCGTGTTGTATCCCGTAGGCCGAGGCGTGTACCTGCTTCATCTTGGCTCAAGTTGAGAGGTGACGGTTATCGCGAGAACGCGACGATCATCGAGCAGTCTTGGGAAATTCCACAGTACAAGCAGATCATGTCCCTATTGTGGCTTGATGAAGATCTTGAGGCAGATCCGCTCTTCTAATCAGGAGTAGGCGGTAGTCCACTAGCGCGGCCTCGGCATCCACAAGAAATAAGCAACTATGGCGTCAAGATTACTCAGAAGGCCTCTAGGAAGCCCGTAGAGGCGCGAAAATGGGGTGAGGATGCAGAATTGTATCTAGAGGAGGTATCACATGAGAGCACTGGAGCAATGGCTAAAGGCCGAAGATGAGGTTGACACCATTGACGTGGACTTCTCCCAGTTTGGCGTTGATGTCTACGAGTCGGGCGAGCGCTACATAGGCCCCGGGCCAGATCGAGTGATGAGTCAACGTCAGTTGCCCAATCGCCGAAGATCGACTCAGACCTACACGCTCACCTATCGAGGCCCCCGACGCCTGATGGATTTCATCTCGTTACGTCCGAGCTCGGATATCCTTGTGTGGTTGGAATCCGACGACAAGGTGCTGCGCTTCGTTGTAGCGCAAGAGAACAGTATGTTGGGCAAACAACAACTGAATAGCGTCATCGAAAGGAGCCTTGAGGAGCTAAGGCGAAGGGTGCAGGAAATCAACGCGCTCGTCGAAAAGCACAACGCTACTTTAACCAAGTAGGGAAAGACAGCCACGGATAACGTCCTTGTCTAGATGTGAGAGCCTCTAGGATGCCCCAGAAGAAGCGAAAACGGGGTGGGGATACATCTTGTATCTGGTTCTTGGAGCTAGTTTTGTCGATATGCCTCACTCAAGGTTGACTAACCATCGTGCTTACTTCTTTTGAAAAAGCACACCGACTCGGTAGGCACTCTCCCGATCACCTTTTAGCAGCACGGTCACAAACTCCCACGAAGGGTCATAGGCCCTCACCATCCGGATGACGTCCTCCCACCTATGCAGCTCAGTTTCCCCAGAAGGTAGATAGCCAAAAGGGTTGCTCTCCCCTCTTTCATGCTTGACCAAAGTGGTGGTATCCACCACCAGAGCACCACGGCCAGCTTCCTGAAACCCACGTTTGGCTGCTGGCCAAAAGACATGCAAGTTTTCCGCAATCCAAGCCAGGTCACGACCGCGTTCCTGCTCGGCCCAACGAGGGAATTGTTGCCTTTCCGCTGATATCATACTGAATCAGTATATCACGGTTAGTGAAGCTTATCAGTGGTGGCGCTGCCGAAATTTCCTCACCCCGTTTCTTGACAGGGAAACGGGTGATGTGAGATAAGTGAATACAACAAGAAGATATGGAGAGAGAACGGCTAATCAGGGCTGTCAGAAGCTTAGAGCGCAATCGCGCCCTAAAAGCTACGGCAGAGAGAAGGGCGGAGAAGGCCCAAACCACTGTCAAGGTCCATCTCGAACTCTCGGAAGCAACTACGGCTAGACTAGGCGTGTACCAGGTAGAAATTGTCGACGGTGAAATCAATGTTACCCATTTGCCCCAGGGCGATCACCCTCAACTGAAGCTCCTTGAAAGCAGAGCAGAATACGAGCTGCGGCCAGAGGACGTCCTAACTTCTGAAGAAGTAGTCACCGTCCCAGAAGAGTCGAGGAGGCACACGCCCCCTCCTCTCGCCATCCAAGCGTCGACTATGGCTCTCCCCTCAGCCGATCGGCCCTCGCAGGGCCACCCGGGCGGGGCCTCCATCGCCGTCGGCAATCTTAAGGGGAAAGCAGGCGACTTCGTACTTTCCCGGTGCCACATCGTAGAGGTTCAGGGCCTCCACGATGATGACGCCGTTCTTCAGCAACGTCTCGTGAACTCGAGTGCGACCCTCAGGCCCTCGCCCCACGGCACAAGTGTCCACTCCCAACAATCGGATGCCACGATCCACCAGCCACTGGGCCGCCTCCACGGTGAAGGTGGGATGATCGTTCCCCTTGTCCTCCCCCCTGCCCGCCCACACCGCCGAATGGGAACTCTTGATGAACAGCCGCTGCGTGCCACCGGGAATCCCCAGGGCCTCGAAGTCAACCACATCGGCCAGATCCACATCCGTCAGGTCAACCACCAGCACCTCGCCCCACAGAAGCTCCAGGGGAATCTCATCGATCCCCGGAGCCTCATCCGATACGTGGTGAGGGGAATCCACGTGAGTCCCCACGTGTTCCCCCATGCAGATCTCGGTGACGTTCCTGGGATGCCCCCCCTCGATGGTGCGAAGCGCCCTGAATCGGGGGGGATCCATCCCCGGAAGCAACGGCATATCGGGCCGAAGGGTCACGCTCAGATCGTAGATGCGCACGCTACTCCTCCAGCGGCCCCCAAGCTGCCACCCGAGCCGGGGCCCCGTCCGTCCGCAGCAGCTTCAGCGGCATGCACACCAACTCGTAGCGCCCCGCCTCCAGCGGAGTGAGATTCAAGCACTCCACGATCGGGATGCCGGCTGCCAAGAGCGTGCGATGCGCGTCGAGCCTGTCCTCCTGGCCACGCCCCACGGCCATTCCGTCCACGCACACCAAGCGGATCCCCTTTTCCACCATCCATCCAGCCGCATCGGCGGTGAAGCTAGGTTCCGGCCCTTCCAGAGGTTCGCCTTCCCACAACTTCGAAGCGTCGGTCTTGACGATCAGCCGCTCGGTCTCCTGGGGAATATCGCGAGCTTCGAAGTCGGCGACCGCCGCCAGGTCCACGCCCGTCATATCCACCACGTAGGCTCCGCCGATCAGAAGGTCAAGGGGCAACTCGTCCACCGAGGTGGTATCGTCGAAGCAGTGCAGAGGCGCATCCACATGGCTGCTCACGTGGGTGGCCATGGTGAACCTGGAGACATTGGAGATGTCGCCTTGGGCGACCCGCTTGATCGGCTCGATTCGAGGCGGGTCGAAGGCCGGCCACACCGGCAGATCGGGCGAGATAGTTACCGATAGATCATACCATTGAGCCATTATCCTCTCCTCATTCGGAAGTCAGGACCTCCCGGATTCTACGAGCCACGATCTTCTCCTCCCCATCTCGCAGGACCTGCGGGCTGAGGTTAATGCCACCGTAACACTGGCCATCCACGGCGACCGGAGGCTCGCCCTCCCATAGGGCCTCGACCACCTGGGCCTTGGTCATCCCCAGCACCTCCTCATCCAGCTCGATGCGCACCCTCGGACAGCTCCGCGGCCGCACCGAGCTCTCGCTCGGCAGGGCCCCACGAAGCTGGATGTGCGGAACATCGCCCAGCACATCCAGCCAATATTCCGCCACCTCCCCCCATCGGCGCATCTCGGCGTCGAAGTCCCTCTCGATGTACAGCTCCAGGGCTCGAACCAATCCCGCCAATGCCTCCTTGCTTACCTTGAAGGGCCGTCCGAGGCTGAAATTGGGGTTCGAGTTCAAGGCGCACGCCTCGATGAGGTCCCTCCGGCCCAAGACCAGGCCCGTGGTCTGAGGGCCGCGGATGTCCTTGCCCCCGCTGAAGACAACTAGGTCCGCTCCCATCTGGTTGAACCGGCCGAGGTTCTCGGCTGGCGGGAGTTCCGCCGCAGCGTCCACGACCACCGGAACGTTGTGGCGGTGAGCGATCTCCACTACCTTCTCCAAAGGAAGCGTCTCCCGAGCGTCCTCCCACATGAAATAGGCCACCGCTGCCGTCTGATCGTTGATAGCCGACTCCAGCTCCCACGGCGACACATACCAGTTCAGCCCCACCTCCACCATTTTCACCCCCACCATGCGGATGGCGTGATCGAAACCGTTGCGATGTCGCCGCTGGATCACTACCTCGTTCTTCATGCCCGAGGTATCGGGGAGACGCGCTGCCCTCGCCGGGTCGTTGCCGGTGACGCACGCCGCCGTAGCCAGGGCCACTCCTGCGGCCGCCCCAGAGCTGATGAAGGCCGCCTCGGCGCCGGTCAGCTCGGCCACTCGCCGCTGGGAGATCCCCATGAACTGTTTGAGGTCCACGAAGCTCTCCGACGCCTCCGACATCGCCTCGACCACCTCAGGCGACATGACGGATCCGCCCAGGACGGTCAGGTTGCCGACCGCGTTGACCACCCGTCGCACTCCCCATCGCTCGTAAAGGTGCATGCCTTCGTCTCCTCCTTCTATGATTCTCGATCCCGGTCGCCGTACACAGGCAAACCGCTACGACGTCCTGCAGGGGTGGAGCAGGCAGAAGCCTCGCGTTGGAGAGGCGTCGCTATGCGCCCATCGCCTCGCCGCCCATGACCGTCAAAGCGTTGGTCAAGAGAAGGTTCCCGCTGAAGGGTACGGCATTGGCGTCCACGAAATCGAAATCGCCCTCTTCCAGTGTCATGACGGCCACATCGGCGGCAGCGCCGACCTGGATGGTCCCCAACTCGCCTTGGCGCCCCAAGATGCGGGCCGGAGTCGTGGTGGCTCTGATCACCACGTCCTCCAGAGACATCCCCAGGGCGAGAAACTTGGACAAGGTGGTAGGAAGATCGAACACCGGCCCATTGACGCTCAGGGTGTGCAGGTCGGTGCTGATCACATCCGGGAGCACCCCTTCCTTCATCGCCACCCGCGCCACATCGATGCTGAAGCTGCCACCCCCGTGGCCCACATCCATGATGACGCCCCTGTCCATCGCCGAGCGCACCTCCGGCCGAATGTGACCGTCGGGGCCGACGATCCCTCCGCCATAACCGATGAAGCAGTGGGTGAGGATGTCCCCCGGACCCAGCCCCAAGAGGACCTCGCCCAGAGGGATCTCATGCTCGCTGAAATGGACCATTATGGGGAGCTCCAAAGAGCTGGCCAATTGCTTGCCGTAGAACAGCGTATTGATGCTCGTATCCCAAAAGATGCGCAGTTTGATCCCGGCGACCACATCACGGTTGGCTTCCACCGTCCTGATCAGGTCCACTCCGTGAAGATCCCAACGTCTCTCCATCTCGCCCGCGTTGTTATGGCTGGGAATTCCCAGGCAGGAGAGGTTTATGAAGGGAATGACGCGCGTGCGGGCGGTCTCCATGACGAATCGACGCAAGCCATCGAAGTTGGCAGAGCCTGCGCTCCCTGCGTCCACCCAGGTGGTGGCGCCGCTTCGGGCCATCACTGGATCGGGGTCGATTCCGAAAGGTGCCACACCATAGTACACGTGGGTATGCAAGTCAACCAGGCCGGGCATCACATACCGCCCCTCAACGTCGATCACCTGGTCGGCGTCATCCCTCGGAATCTCCGCCTCCAGCGCGGCGATCTTTCCCCCGGAGATCGCAAGATCACCCACGCGGTCGATCCCAGCGCCGGGATCGAAGAGCCTCCCCCCCTTCAGTACCAAGTCGTATTTCATATCTCACTTCCTCAGCGCGCAGATCACATTCCAAACCCCGTCAGTCCCTGGGCACCACCTCTCCACCTTTCACCGTCAGCGTGTTGAGCAGACGTTTACTTCCCGGGAAAGACGATCCGTATGCGTCCAGGAATTCGAAATCACCCGTCTCGACGGTCATCACCGCCACATCGGCCTCAGCGCCCACTCGAAGGGTCCCCAGCTCCCTCTCGCGTTTCAGTATCTGAGCGGGGGTGGTGGTGGACTTGATCACCACATCCTCCAAGGACAACCCCAAGGCCATGAACTTCGACATGGTAGTGGGCTGATCGAAGACGGGCCCGTTGATGCTCAGCGTATGCAGATCGGTGCTGATCGAATCCGGCACGATGCCCTCGTCCATGGCCACGCGCACCACATCGATGCTGAAGCTGCCGCACCCGTGCCCTACGTCCAGCTTGACGCCCTTTTCCATGGCGGAACGAACCTCGGGAATGATATGCCCGTCCGGGCCCACCATTCCACCGCCATGGCCGGTATAGCAATGGGTCAGGATATCTCCCGGCCCCAAGCTTAACAGGATCTCCCTCAGCGTGATCACGTAGTCGGCGAAATGGACCATGATGGGGAGCCCCAGGGAGGCAGCCAGCCTCTTGCCATAGAACAGCGCCTTGATGCTGACCCCGGGGGAGATGCGCAGTTTGATCCCGGCGATCACGTCACGGTTCGCCTCCACCGCCTGCATCAACTCCGGCCCGTGAAGGTTCCAGCGGTTCTCCAGCTCGGTCGTATAGAAGCTGGGAATGCCGATACAAGAGAGGTTGATGAAAGGGATAATGCGGCTGCGAGCGTTGTCCATGACGAACCGGCGAAGCCCCGCGAAGTTGGACGATCCCGCGCTGCCAGCATCCACCCAGGTGGTAACGCCGCTGCGGGCCATGACCGGATCGGGGTCGATGCCGAAGGGGGACACGCCATAGTAGACATGAGTGTGCAAATCGATGAGGCCGGGCATCACGTATCGATCTTTGACCTCGATGACCTCAGCGGCGTCGCTCGTGGGAATATCCGCTTCAAGAGCGGCTATTTTCCCTCCCGCGATGCCCAGATCGCCTTCCTGATCGATCCCTGCACCGGGATCGAAGAGCCTCCCCCCCTTGAGAACCAGATCATATTGCATGAAAGATACCTCCATCTCGCGTTTTTCTGCACACCTCGGCCGGACAGGCTCATATTCTGGTATCGGACCCAAGGAGCAGCGCAGAAACCAGCCCGAACCGCGGAGCTTCCCATGTTTCAAGCTCCGCCACGCTCGACCGCCGACGCATGCAGATCCCCAAACAGGCGGCTGGCTCCAGAGCCGAGCGGCGAGTTCGGGGGCCAGGTTACCGCTTCAGGATTCCCCCGTTCACATCAAGGATGGCCCCGGTGACGTAGCCGGACTCCTCCGAGGCCAGATAGAGCGCCGCATAGGCGACGTCCTCCGGCTGGCCCACGCGGCGCACCGGAACCATGCTGACCACCCGTTTGATCTGCTCCTCATCAGTGATGGCTGTCATCTCGGTCTCGATCTGCCCCGGCGCGATCACATTGGCGGTGATGCCATCCGGCCCCAGGTCCCGAGCCAATGATTTGGTGAAGGTGTGGAGAGCAGCCTTCGAGGCGGCGTAGTCACCCGCCCCCACCAGGCCGGTGGTGAAGGCGGCTAGGGATCCCATGTTGATGATCCGCCCCCACCGCTGTTGCCGCATGATGGGGGCAACAGCTTGGCAGAACAGGAAAGCGGCTTTCACATTGGTATCGAACATCCGGTCCCAGGATTCCACCGTGAGGTCATCCACGAAGCCTTTGTGCCAGACGCCAGCATTGTTGACCAGTATATCTATGCGCCCGTATTCCTCGCGTATGTGATCCACCGTTGCAGGGATGCCCTCCCAGTTGGTGACATCAAGAGGGCAAACCAGCGCACGCCGTCCCATCTCACGTATCTGCTTCGCCAGAGTCTCGAGGGGCTCCTGGCTCCGCGCGACCAACGCAAGATCAGCGCCAGCCTGAGCGAAAACCCGGGCGACGGCATGGCCAATGCCTCTGCTGGCTCCGGTCACGACGGCTGTCTTACCATCCAGGGAAAAGGGGCGAGGTTTCATAAAGTGGTCTCCTTCGATGCGGTGTCGGTTCGCTTACTCTATCACACTACCCGAATTTTTTCAAGAGCCGTGTTCCCTCATCCGAATTCTCGCCGAGGCGACCGTGCCCAGCGATGACAGGTGATCACCGACCAGCGAGGGGGATGGCACCGCCGCCGAGGGATTCCCGCTCCATCGATGAGATGCGCCCGCCCGCTAACCCAGCGCGCCTTATCCGGACCCGGATCGGCGCAGTGGAAGAAAACCTTGGACTACCGCTTCTTCTTGAAGTCCCGGTCAAACGATGGGATCTCGAGCTCACGCATGGAGTTCAGGTCCAGCTGCGCCCGATCTCATCCCTGCTGTTTGATCTGGGACAGCTGACCCGGGTCCACACCGTAGCTTCCTGTGAGGAGCTCACCGGCGCGAGTTGCATTTCCTTGCAACCCATCGCGGACGCCTTCTAGTTGAGCCATAGCATGGGCCGCGTCGGTTGCACCGCCTTCCCATGCCTCCAACAGCTGAGTGGCCTGCTCAGCCATAGCGTAGGCTTCCTCGATCAGATAGAGAACTTCATCAGCGGTGGAATTCATCTCATCCAGCTCTTCCACCACATATTCCAGGAGTGCCAGATACATGGCGATCTCGTTCATGGCCTCCTCCTGGGCGATCTGGCTCGCCGCCAGGGCCTCCAACGTCTCATCGCACTCTTCCAAAGCGTAGATGCACTCCTCAGCCAGGTAAAGCACCTCTTCCAGATCTTCGATGACCACCACCACCTCGCCACTCTCGGGCTGAGATGCAGGCGTGGCATCGGGTGGAGCCTCGGTGGGCGGAGCCACAGTTGGCTCAGCGACCACGGGTGTGTCCGTGGGTTCCGCAGGTGGAGCAGGTATTTCGGTGGGCACCGGCGCGGTCGTAGCGGCAGGCGTTGGAACCTCGGCGGGCGTCTCGGCTGGCGAGGACGTTGGCCCCAGGTTCACGGACACGTTGCAGGCCGAGAGCAGCAAAGCCGTGATCAGAAAAGGAGCGAATCGCTTCACATCCCCCTCCTTCCGGATTCCGATGACCGGGCCCTTCCTCGATCGGGGACCCTCAGAGACAAGATATAGCCCCCACCGGGAGCTGCCAATAGCCAGTTGGCGCTAGCCGGGAAACCCTTCCAGTCCCCCACCCTTGGATTGAGGTCGCGCTCCGGATGTGTTACACTATCGCAAATTGTCCTCGAGAGGGAAAGACGATGGATGTTCTCTGGCCAGTGATGCTGGCCTTCCTGGCGGGCTTTATCCTGATCCCGCTCGTGCAGCTCCTATTGTGCCTCCTCATAGGTCGCCGTCGCGAACGGCCGTGGAAGTGGCGCGACGCCCTCACCCGAGGGCTGGATTCGTGGAAATCCCCGCTGGTGGGGCTGTTCATAGGGACGGCCACGCTCGCCTGCGGCTTCTCGGGCGTGAACGCGAACGTGACCGGCCCTCGAGCCCAACTGGTGCCCATCTGGATCGTGGCCCTGGTCTTCCTCACCCAGATTGCCCTGCCCTTCGCCGCCGGAATGATCGCCTCCACGTACGCCCTGGCGCGATGGGGCAGAACTTCGGAGAGCTCATCTCCCCCGCGAGGCAGCTAACTACCTCCGCCTCAATATCCGGTAGGAGAGCCTTCGCAGAAGCAATCGCCAGTACGCCCAGCGGAAGCCCAGCCGTCGCCAGATCCTGTGCCCCCAGGATACCTTCTCCAGCGGCCAGGGGGCGGTCCAACTCAAGGCCACCGAGCCCCAAGTGAGCCCAGCGCCGAACCCCACCAAAACCACCAGATCTCCTTGCTTCAATCTCCCTTCCTCGATGGCCTCGCATAAGGCCACCGGGATGGAAGCAGCAGACATATTGCCGTATCGCTCCAGGTTCAAGTAGGCTCGGTCGGGCGGCAGATGCAGTCGCTTCATGGCCGCCTCGATGATGCGCACATTGGCCTGATGGGGGATCACCAGAGCTACATCTTCCACCCGAAACCCCGCTTTCCGGACGACCTCCCGGGTCGCGCGGGGCATCACATGGGTGGCGAACCGAAAGATGGCCTTGCCGTTCATCCTCATGTAATGGAGGCCTTCTTCCACCGTCTCCCGGGTCGCTGGGAAGCGACTGCCGCCAGCGGGTTGAATCAGGAGCTCTGCACCGCTCCCATCGGAACCCATGGAGACCGACAGAATGCCCCCATCTCCCCGAGTGGCTTGCAGGACCACCGCTCCTGCGCCGTCTCCGAAAAGCACACAGGTGTTGCGATCCATAGGATCGACGATGCGCGAGAGGGTCTCGGTGGCTATCACCAGGGCATTGTCATAGGTGCCGCTGCGAATCATATCGTTGGCCACTCCCAGCGCGTAGACGAACCCTGTGCAGGCCGCGCCCACATCGAAGGCGGCAGCCCGCCCTGCGCCGAGGGCCGCCTGAACCAGGCACGCCGTGGATGGGAATGGGTGATCGGGAGTGATGGTAGCCACGATGATGAGATCGATTCGCCGGGGGCCGATGCCCGCTACGCGCAGGGCGCTGGCCCCAGCCCGAATGGCCATCGTGGCGCTGGTCTCCTCTTGAGAGACGATCCGCCGCTCTCGGATGCCGGTGCGGCTGCGGATCCATTCGTCCGAGGTATCCACCCGCCCTTCCAGATCCTGGTTGGTGAGCCGCCGCTCGGGCACATATTTACCCCACCCAACGATCTGAGTCGTCCGCGCCTTCACCGATTCCCTCTCAGGTCCGCGCGCCCCAGGATCAGGCAGGCGTTATGCCCTCCGAAGCCGAAGGCATTCGAAGCAGCGATGCGAAGCCGGGAGCGGCGCGGCTCATTGGGCACATAATCGAGGTCACAATCCGGATCGGGATGCTCGTAATTGATGGTAGGAGGGATGATGCCCATCTCCAGAGCCTTGACAATGAGGATGGCCTCCACCGCCCCGGCCGCGCCCAGCAGGTGCCCGGTAGCTCCTTTGGTGGAGCTGACGGGAACGCGATAAGCGCTCTCTCCAAACACCAATTTGATCGCTCGAGTCTCGGTGGCATCATTCAAGGGCGTGCTGGTGCCGTGGGCGTTGATGTAGTCCACCTCCTCCGGCGAGATGGCAGCCCTCTCCAAGGCCAAAGCCATCGCCTCCGCGGCCCCTGCAGCCTCCGGATCGGGCGCAGCCACATGAAAGGCATCATCGGTAGCACCATAGCCAAGGAATGCAGTCCGAATGCGGGCACCTCTGGAAACGGCGTGCGATCGCTCCTCCATGATCAGCACCCCAGCTCCCTCGCCGGCGACGAAACCCGCCCGGTCCCGGTCGAAAGGCCGGGATGCTCTCTCCGGCGCGTCGTTGAAGGTCGAGCAAAGAGCTTTCATCGCGTCGAAACCGGCGATGGCCAAGGGCGTGATGGCCGCCTCCACCCCGCCCGCCAGAACCACGTCCGCCGCACCACTGGCTATCATCCCCGCCGCCTCGCCCATGGCCACGTTGCCGGTGGCACAGGCGGCGACCACGGCGAAATTGGGGCCTTTCATGCCAAACCGGATGGCGGTGTAGCCTCCAGGCATATCGGAGAGGATGGCGGGGATGAGAAACGGGCTCACCCTGCCGGGGCCTCTCTCTTCAAGCACCCGTTGCTGCTCCAGAAGGGTGGAGATGCCTCCAATGCCGCTGCCGATGACCACCCCGACCCGATAGGGATCGATCCGCTCCAGATCCAGGGCGGCGTCGTCAATGGCCTGCCCCGCTGCATCCACAGCCATCTGTACGGTCAGGTCCATTCGGCGGATCTCCCGCCTGGAAAGATATCGCTGGGGGTCGAAACCCTTCACCTCGGCAGCGATTTGAGTCTTCAGATCGCTGGGATCGAAACGGGAAATGCCCGCCACGCCGGTACGGCCGGCGACTACGGCATCCCAAGTGGTGTCCACGTCATTCCCCAAGGGGGTGACGGCTCCCATGCCGGTGATCACGACCTGTCGCATCACTTGAACACCTCCTCCCCCTATAACACCAGAAATGTGAAAAGTTGCCCGAACGGTTAGCTCGAACCGTACGGGCAAGGCGTCCGAGGGAGAGCCGCTAGAATAGCGCGGGGTCGCCGTCCTGTCAAGGCCGCCGAAACCGGCGCCGCGAATCCCTCGGCCCAGGCCCGCTGGACTTGTTCAGTTGGACCTGCCCAACTGGACTTGCCCGGCTGACCGCCTGTGTAGTATGATGCCGCAGCCAGAAAACGGGAGCGAACCCAGAGCGTTGGATCTAACCGGTCGGACCGCGAGGAGCCAGGGGGCCAGAGCCGATACGTTGGCGGCGATTTTCCTATTCCTGGTGACATTCGGCCTCTACCTGAGTACTCTGGCCCCTTCGGTGGCCACCATCTTCGACGACAGCCTGGAACTCCAGCTCGCGTGCTATCAGTTGGCCATAATTCACCCCACCGGATACCCCCTCTATGCCCTCCTGGGCAAACTCTTCACCTTGGTGCCCTTCGGGGACGTAGCCTACCGAGTGAACCTCCTATCCGCCGTGGCGGCGGCCTGGGCTGTGACGCTGGTCTACCTCGGCCTCCGAGCCATAGCCAGGCAGCGGCTCGCCGCCGCCCTGGGCGCCCTGGCGCTGGCTGTCTCACCCGCTTTCTGGTCCCAGGCGGTCATCGCCGAGGTCTACGCCCTGAACGCCGCCTTCACCGCCCTGGCCATCCTGAGCGTTCTGCGGTGGGCGGAGAGCCCCGGGACAAACCGAAGCTGGCTGCTGCTTCTGGCTCTCGCGATGGGGCTGGGACTGGCTCATCACCGCATGATCGTCCTGCTAGCTCCCGCCCTTGTCGTCTTCATCCTCCTGACAGATAGAAGCATCCTGAAGGACAGAAGGCTTCTGGCCGGCATGACGGCGTTGACCTTGACGCCCCTCCTCCTCTATTCGTACATCCCCCTGCGAGGCATGGTCACCACCTCTTTGGACGGCACCTATCTGAACACGTGGCAGGGGTTCATTTCCCACGTGGCGGGGAGCGGCTACGCCGCCTTCATCACCGACAATCCACTCGCCCAGGAGCGAGGAGTGGATTTCTACTCCGCCGCCTTCATCGACCAGTTTGGCTTGCCGGGGATCGCGCTGGGCCTCCTGGGCTTCCTGGCGTGCCTCAGACGCCCCAGGGTTTGGGTTCTCCTCGCCCTAGCGTGGGCGACGAATCTCTCCTTTGCCTTGATATACAAGGTCGCCGACATCACCGTCTTCCTCATTCCCACCTTCCTGTTGACCGCCTTCTGGATCGGGATCGGAGCCGATTCGATGGCCTCCGCCTTGGCCGAGGCAGGGAGGGCGCTGAATCGCCCTCATGTGGGACGATCCCTCGCATTCGTTCTCCTGGCCGCCTTGCTGATATCGATTCCCGGCCTCGGCGCGCTGAATCGCTGGGACGACCTGGATCTGAGCAGCCGATGGGCCGTCCACGACTACGGCATGGACATCCTGAGCCAGCCCCTGGAGAAGGAGGCGACCGTAGTAGGAATCCTGGGGGAGATGACCCTGCTGCGCTACTTCCAGCGCACGGAAGGAATCAGGCCCGACCTGGTAACGATCGCCGCCGACCGAGAGGAAGAGCGCCTTGCGGCCGTGGAATCAGCCCACGCCCGGGGAAGCGCCGTTTACCTGACGCGGCCTCTGCCCGGGGCGCCGGAACGTTTCTTCCTATCATCCCAGGGCCCCCTGATTCGCGTCTTAGCCGATCAACCTTCGGAATCCCCCTTCGTTGCCACACCGCTGAACCGGACCCTTGGAGGGGGGCTGATCTTGCTGGGCTACGATGTGGACGCCACGCGCACCCAGGCGGTGCCCGGCCGTTGGCACGCGGAATCCGGCGTCATGATCCGAACGACCCTGTTCTGGAAAGTAGGAGAGGTGCCGCCGCCCGATTTCAAGGTATCTCTCCGACTCTTAGGGCCCCACGGGCTGGTGGCAGCCCAAGGCGATGCCGCGCCTGTCCACAACGCCAGCCCGGCTTCCACCTGGCGCCCGGGCCAGACGGTGACCGACGTTCACGATCTTGTGGCCCGGGTGGGCACGCCGCCGGGCGATTATCAGCTGCAGGCCATCATCTATCGTCCTGACGACCTTTCCGAGATAGGTCGGGCCGATCTAGGAGCCGTGACCATCCCTCCCAGTCAAGTGTTGCCCTCCGTGGAGGCGGCCTGGGACGGCCTGATTCGATCTCGCGCCCGCTGGTTCGGAGGCCCCGCCCTGCGCGGCCACGGCCTGCCCGGCCAGACCTTCGCCCCGGGAGAGGTGGTCCCCGTCACCCTCCTTTGGGAGGGATCTTCGGAGGCACAGGTGCTGTTGCGGCTTCGTGACTCGACGGGGGTCGAACATGGGGCGGCACAGGCCCCTCTACCCAGAAGCGACACCGCATCCTTCATGCTTCAGGAAACCGGCATCATGGTGTCGGGCGGCGCCGACGATGGCAGCTACGATGTGGTGGCGCGTCTCGCCGCCGGATCCGACAGCTTGCGCTTGGCCTATCCCCATCCCCTGGCGGAAAGCGTGGAACTGGGCACGATCACGGTCGCAGGTAGAGAGCGAAACTTCCTGATCCCGGAGATATCGAAGCCGCAATGGGCCAACTTCGGGCAGAAGATCGGGTTTTTGGGCTACGACCTGCCCTCAGCGGAGATCGAGTCCGGGGGCAACCTGCATTTGGACCTCTACTGGAAATGCATAGAGGAGATGGATGTGTCCTACACCGTGTTCATCCACTTGCTGGATGAGTCGAGGAACATCCAGGGCCAAAGAGACAGCGTGCCAGGCGGGGGCACCCTCCCCACCTCAGGCTGGGCCGTGGGGGAGGTTGTCGCCGACGGCTACGACCTGAGCTTGAGTCCCGGCGCCCCCCCGGGAAGGTACACCATATCGATAGGGCTGTACCGGGCCGATACGGGGGAACGGCTGCCGGCGACCAGCCCCGAGGGCGCTCCCTTGGGAGATCATCTGCTGCTGGAAACGCCTGTAACGGTGAAATGACATTCTCAGATGTGCCCGGGCAACCCGCGCCATTGCAGCCGGGGAGAGTTCTCCGACGAGATGCAGCAACTTGACTGTCCAGGCCGCGTATGCTACAATGGCCGTCGCGCGGAGGCGTAGTGCAGCGGCCTAGCATACCTGCCTGTCAAGCAGGAGATCGCGGGTTCGAATCCCGTCGCTTCCGCCATTAGACGATGAGGCCCCACACAACTGTGCGGGGCTTTTCCTTTCCCCGAAGCACAAACTCATCCTTTGGCAGTATAATTAATGCAGCATCCCCCAGATGTCATGAGTAGGGGGGTGAGAACCTTGACTATTCACATACGGATGAGGCGAAGCGCGAATGAAACGACAGCTCCCCGATATACACGATTACAGCGCAGGCAAGTACTTCCGTCACCTCGAAACACTCCTAGGTACAAAGGAGATTGAAAAGCGTCTGTCCAGAATCGAGCGTGAGCTTAGTATTGAAAGCGATATCTACCTCCAAGAATGGGTCGTGCCAAAACGCGCCTGGTGGCGGGGCTTTCAGGACGCTAGGAAGCTCATGCGCAGAGGAGGCAGCTTCCGCCGTTCCATCACACCCAACA
>SDBU01000691.1_pt1 | contig 47912 bp, 36 predicted proteins | sample 2277071 | NCBI WGS metagenome assembly SDBU01 (sample SAMN10397929, study PRJNA504765) | marine sediment metagenome | isolation source: marine sediment core GS08_GC12, 126 cmbsf | place: Arctic Ocean: Gakkel Ridge, Loki's castle | collected 2008
TTGATGCTTGGCGAGGAATCGGACTGTAGGCTCGGTTTCACTTTGGCTTTATTTTATGTATTAACTGGTTCTGCTCGGTAGGCCTTCCATGCTTTCCTTCGCCGTTTACTCGAACGGCCGACTCGCTGAAAACGTCGATCTAGGCGGTGCTTACATGGTGGGCAGCGACGACGTACCGCTGCGCGCCGACCTGTCCTTCAAGGACGGCATCATTACCTGTGAGAAGCACACTCCCGGCCCGGCGGGGCTGGCGCTTCTGTGGCCGGTCGAGGGTGTCGGGAGGATCCTCCTGGAAACCGTCCGCCTCCTGGAGCGCGCCAAGCCCTACATCATCCAGGTGGAGCTGGTTCGCGGGCGCCTGTTGCGGATCAACCAGAAGTTCGAGGACTGGGGCATGCTGGGCTACGAGGGCACCGAGAAGATCGCCGCGGAGGTCGCCCGCGGACGTGATCTTCTGATCGAAGCCCTCAAGGGTGACACGCCCGCGGAAGCGGCCGCCCGCGGCGATGAGGCCCTCGCGGTGGCGGTTCACGCCAGCGAGACGTTGAGCCGGTTTCACGCGGAGGTGCTCGTCGACCGTCGCAAACAGTCCGGCGGTTTTTCGCGGCGGGTGTTTGGCTGCTCGGTCCAGTTGGACAAGCCGACCGAGGTGCACTGCAAGCGTCTGGCTGCCGCCTTCGACCTGGTGACCCTCCCGATGGTTTGGCGCGACATTGAGCCGAGCGAACAGGCGTTCAACTGGAAGCCCCTGGACGCCTGGGTTGAGCGGCTGGCCAAGCATCGCCTCCCGATGAAGGGTTCCGCCCTTCTTTCGTTCAAGGAGAGATCCGTTCCCGACTGGCTCTACATCTGGGAACACGACTTCGACACGATTCGTGACCTGGCCTTTGAACACATGAGGCGGGTGGTCAACCGCTACGGGCAATACATCCAGGTGTGGGACGTCATCAGCGGCATTCACGCCAACAACTGCTTCACCTTCAACTTCGAGCAGCTCATGGAGCTGACCCGGATGGCTACGGCGCTGGTAAAGCAGATCTCTCCCCGGGCCCTTACCGTCGTCGACTTGGTTGCTCCCTGGGGTGAGTATTACGCCCGAAACCAGCGAACGATTCCGCCGCTGCTCTACGCCGACATGGCTGTCCAAAGCGGTATCACCTTCGACGCCTTCGGGCTTCAGTTCTACTTCGGCCCGGCCATTGACGGCATGTACGTCCGCGATATGTTTCAGATCTCCTCTCTGCTGGACCAGTTCGCCAAGCTGGGCAAGCCGCTGCACGTCACCGCGGTGCAGGTCCCATCCGATACGACGGTTGAACGGGCGAATGACCGCGGCCCCAAGGCGGTCGCGATCGACGGCGGGATCTGGCACGAGCCCTGGACCGAGCAGGTGCAGTCCGAGTGGCTCCGCCAGTTTATGGAGACCGCGCTTAGCAAGCCCTTTGTCGAGACGATATCGTGGCACTGCTTGGCCGATGGCCCCGGGCAGTCGATGCCCCACGGCGGCCTGCTCCGGGCGGACCTCGAGCCCAAGCCGGCCTACGAGCAGTTGATCAAGACGCGGAAGGCACTGCTGGGCACCAGAACATCACGCGGTGGAGTCGCCCCGCGCTCCACGCGGTGATCATCTCCGGCAAACGCCCGGAACATGAAACATGCGTGCGAATCAAGAAGGGAACCGGATAGCACCTGCCCCCCCACGCCACAGAGTGGAGAACTCGGACTCCCCGGCCGGGGGCTTGCCCGACCACCTCCCAACGATCCTCGTTCTCTTGTGGCTGGTGACGCTCGCTAACATCGCGGCACTTGTTCCTCGACTCGGCCTCCGGGACGCCCTCCCCCCGGCCGTTGCCACGATCGATCCCAACGTCGCTCCATGGTACGAGTTGACCGTCCTCCCGCGGATCGGGGAAGGCATGGCCGAAGAGATAGTCCGTTATCGCAAGACCGCGACCCGGGCGGCGCCGAACGGTGACACCTCGCCGGCATTCACCTGTCCCGCCGACCTGACGCGGATACGGGGCATCGGCCCCAAGACCGTCCGCCGTATGGGACCATTCTTGCGGTTCGAGTAAGCCTTCGCGCCCCCGGAGACCTGCCGTTTCTCGACAACATGTTAGGCAATTATCTGCCGCAGAGAGCGCAGAGATAAGAGTGAGAAGAGGTTGTTAGTTGTCAGATGTCAGTAGGGACACGCACTGATTACTAATAACCGATATGGGTTGAATCAAATGTCCCTGGCGCTGGTCAAGGAACCAGTTTTCATTGACCACCGTCGGTGTCATTTTCTGAAGAGCCTCTAACAGAACCTGTGGCACCGGTTTCCAGCCGGTGCGGTCCACGGGTTGAGAACCCGTGCCACACTCGTTTTGTTAGACGCTCTAAGTCTGTTCCTTCTTCGCGCTTTCTCTGCGCTCTCTGCGTGCTCCGCGGTGAGTTATCCGGGGCAGGTCAGTTCTGTCGCCGAGATCGGCCGTCTGGCGCAGCAGCCCTGCGCGCGCCGCCGCCGGCAAGCGTGCAAAATGCGTTCGGACCATATTCTCAATATCAATCTCACTGCCCGACGTGCTGAGCACTGCGTGAAGCATCTTCGCCCGATTGCCGGAATCGGCCCGCACAAAGCGCCGGGCGAACTCCTCCGCCCCGGCCACGACCAGCCCGGTTTCCAGCTCTTCATCGATGGGCACCTCGCCACCGTCCGGGTCGGCCCGCGCCCGACGCTGCAATTCAACAAACTCCGGGTCGGCTTCGAGGGTCCTTCGGATGGCCCCACCGAGCTGCTTCTCGTACTGGGCGACCCGGGCGTACGAGGATCGAGTGTCCCGGGCGATTTGTCGCAGGGCTCGCCGGGATTCCTCGGACGGAACCAGGAAACGTTCCTCAGCCAAGATGCGCACCAGCTTGTCGCGATCGCCCCGCGTCGACGCCCCCTTGGATAGGGCGTCCCGGGCGAGTGCCACTGCGTCGTCATACTTTCGCCGGACCCGATCGCCGATGGTCTCGCCCCCCTCGCCGTCCAGGTTCCGGTGCCGCCGGTCCGCCACACCACCGGCACGCTCATCGGAGAGCGAGCACACCGTGGGGCGGCGCTCGGGATTGCCCGGCTTTTCCGCCGATTCGCCTTCGTTGCGAGGCTTGGCCCGCTGGGCCGGAACGCGCACCGTGGCGAACTTGCCGTGCAGGGCCTTGCTCACCGCATTGTGGATCCGCGGCAGGGCGTAGGCGGCGAAGGGTATGCCGCGCTCTTCCCGGAACGTGCGCGCCGCCTCGATGAGCCCCAAACATCCCTCCTGAAAAAGGTCATCCCACTCACGGTCGCGCCGGGGGGTGGCGAGATTCGCGACATACCGCCTCAGATGCACCGCGACCAGGCCCATGTTCTCCCGGACCAGCCGACACTGCCCGTCGTCAATCGGCCCCCGCCGCCCCGGGTCGCCCCCGGCTGGTGCCGGCGGACCTCTGTCCGGGGCGCTCGAATCCCGCCCTCCGGCTTCGCAGGCCATCTCGCCGCGATGCTTGCGGTTATCAGACCGCCGCCCTTCCCTCTCGTCGTCCGCGGTTTTTTGGCTCCGCCGCTTCTGGTCCCCACTCACAGTTGATTCCCAAAACACAATTCCCAGCCGCCACGCCGGAATCGCCATACCTAACATACACCGAACCACTCGCCAAGTCAAGCCAGAATGCGACCGAGGTTTTGCGCTGAGCCGCACGGATCTAAAGGCGACTCTGGAAGCTACCGAGATCTTGCGCATCTAAAGGCGACCGTGGTTCTGCGCTGAGTTGCAGGGTTCTGCGCTGGAGGTGGGGCGCGAACAACCCCCGGGCGACCCGGGAGTGTCCCAGGAACGGTATATGGGCGACCGAAGTCCTGCGCGGAATTGCACGATTCTGCGCTGGGGCCACAGCGTGAAAGCACCCTGTGCGACTCGAGAGTGTCTCACGATCGGGTCAACAGAGCGAACACCTCGCGGTTGCCGCCGTGGCCGCGAATGGGACTGAGAACCGTCCCCTCAACTTTCCAGCCCATAGCCGCGATCTCCTTCAGCGCGCAAGTCACCGTCTCATCTAAGGCTTCGTCGGGCAACACGCCGTCGATCAGCAGCTCGCTTCGGGCCTCGTATTGCGGTTTGATGAGGGTGACGACGCGTCCATCCGGTGACGCAATGGCCGAGACGTTCGGGAGGATGTTGCGTTGCGGAGTCCAGCCCACGTCGATCGTTACCAGGCCGACCCGCTCGGGCAGGATGACGTGCATCGCGTTGGTCCGTTCGAGAACCACCACGCGCGCATCCTTGCGGAGTTTCCAGGCCAGGATCCCGTAGGCGGTGTCGACCGAATAGACCCGGGCTGCACCGCGCCGCAGCAGACACTCCACGAAGCCGCCGACGTGGCTGCCGAGATCGGCGCACGCAAGCCCGTTGACCGAGATTTGGAAACCGTCCAGGGCAGCGGCGAGCTTCTCCCCGCCGCGGGACACATGGGAGTAGGAGGGAGACCCGGTCATGGTGGGCGGTGTTGTGCCACTGCTGTCTCAGCAGTGACGGCCCCTGGGCTCGAACGTTCCCCAAAAGCACTGCTCATAGAGCAGCGGCACACCTGGGCGGTAAAACGCGCACGCCGAGGGGTCCAAGAATTGCGAATTCACACTAGCGAATGATCGGCGGTATCCCTTTCGCTATTTGCTATTCACTATTCGCTCTTCGACACAGCCTGGGCGGCGCTGAGCCGCTTGGCGAGCCGCGATTTCCGCCGGGCGACGGTGTTTCGGTGCAGGGTGCCCTTGGCCGCCGTCTGATCGAGCTTCTTGGTGACCCGGGACAAGAGTTCCTGGGCCTCTTGCAGATCGCCCTGGTGCACGGCGTCCAGGAACTTGCGTGTTTCGGTTCTAACAACGGATTTGCGAATCCGGTTCCGCGCCCGATTCCGCTCGTTCTGCCTGTTACGTTTTTTGGCTGATGCCAGATTGGCCACTGATCCAACTCTCCTTGATCACTCGTCCACTAAACCAGGGTGCGCGAACCCGGGCCGACGCGAACGCCGGCGGGCCGCTCCCTTATCCCGGCGCGCCGGGACGGTTCGGATCGCTGGCCCAGAATCGCCCACGGTCATCTATTCGCCCGCAGCCGTCTGTCCGGCGCCGGGCAACGCGTCCAGTCTATCACGGACGTCCCGAAAGTTGTAGTCCAACTGCAGGATCTTTCCGTATGTTTTTCTGGCGCTCTCGTGGTCCCCCGAGGCCTCCTGGGATCGAGCAAGCCAGTATTGCAGATCCTTCGCCATATCGTCGTCGGGAAACTCCCATTCGCCGATCGTTGTCTCGAAAGTAGGGATGGCCTGAGAGTGGTAGTCCTTGCGAAAGAAGCACCGCCCCAAGTATAACCCACTTGAAGCCCGGTTCCTCGGATCGGACCGGGCCGTTTGGAACAGCGGGATCGCCTCATCATACCGGCGTGTGCGGAATAATCGAACGCCCAGTTCGAACTTGAGGCGGTTGTCCGTCGGGTACCGTCTCACTCGCTCTTTGTAAACGGCAAGCTCGAACGTGATCTGTTTGTTCCAATGCACCTTGTAGGCCTGTTGGTCTCCGCTCTTTTTCAGTTCGCGCCCCAGACGACCGAGCTGCTTGATGCGGATGTCGTCAGCCATCTGCTTCCAGCGGTAGTCGCTGGTTTGTTTGTATGCCTGGACGGCCACGCCGATCGCCCGAATCTCCTCGTCCTCCCGCTCCCGACGACAAAGCAGATCGATATAGTTCTTTACCAGCCGGGCGTCCTCGGGGGTCTGGGCGCACTCCTGCTCGGCGATGGCGATCAACTGGTCGAGCCGTTCATCACTCTGAACGGAGCGATCCTTGTCGTGCAATTCCGCCTGGGTTTCGCCGTCGGCCAAGCTCTCCCGGTACGAGTCACCGTCCTTGTACTTCCCTTTCAAGATCGTCAGCTTGGTCGACAGGTTCCGCAGGTTGTCCTCGATGGACTTCTCTTTGGGATTCCGCCGCTGCCACAGATTGGTGCCGCTGACCACCGTCTCGTACGAGCAGACCGCAAACGCCGCCTCGCCGCGCTCCCCCGCCCGATCCGCAAGCTCTTCCACCATGCGAACAAAGGACTGGAAACACTTGTTGGACGCCTTGGGAGCCCCCTCCAGCGCCTTTAGGAACACACCCGCCGCCCACTGGGCGGCATCCTCAGCCCTGAGTTTGCCGGCGTTGCGGGTGATTGCCTCGACATAGTTGATGTTTTCCGGATCGTGGGCGAAAAGCCACATCGCGTTGAGAAAGGCCTGCCGGGGATTCCTGTCGCTCAGGGAGCGTTTCATGGTGTCCTTCAGGCCGGCCTTCTTCCCGCCGGTCTGCAGGCGGGCGACGGCGCATCCGTGCAACGGTTTGCAGGCATCCTCGACCGCGTCAGGCCAGAACTCCAGACCGTTGACGTAATACTCGATGGCGTACTCGAACTGCCGTTTCTCGCCCAACTCCAGGCCGCGGGCGAACCACTTCCTGGCTTTGGCCTTGTCCGCGTCTGTGGTGACCAGGCGCGCGCTCGGATCGCCGTTGTCATCCGAACTGCTTGCTTTTTTCTTCCACGCCATAAGTTACGCGACAAGTTCACTTTACAACCGACAAACATGCCATACTATCCAGGAGTGGGCTTCTGTCAAGCCGCGAGCGGGACGGCATGCACGGGGCCGCTCTTATGGGAACCCGCCGATGGACTTGCCGGACCCGGCCAGGTTGAGGATTGTTCTCTACCCTGACCCCGTTCTGAAAAGAAAATGCGCCCCCGTGGAGGAGTTCGGACCGCACCTCAAAGCGGTGACCGATCGGATGCTCGAACTGATGCGCAAGTTCAGGGGCGTGGGTTTGGCCGCTCCGCAGGTCGGCCTGCCCTACAGGTTCTTCGTGTGCAATCCCACCGGCGAGCCGGGAGACGACTTCGTGTGCGTCAACCCTCGATTCACCGAGCTTTCTGGATCGGCGGAGGCGGAGGAAGGGTGCCTCTCTCTGCCCGGTGTCAACGTGAACAGGCGCCGCCCCGCCCGGGCGGTGATGGAGGCGCTCGACACTGCCGGCCAGCCCTTTACGCGCACCAGCGAGGACCTGCCCGCGCGGATCTGGCAGCACGAGGCGGGTCACCTTGACGGCCGACTGATCGTCGACAACATGTCAACCACGGACGAGATCGCCAACCGTCGTGCACTCAAGCAGCTCAAGGAGCAGTACGACGCCCGGCACCCTGGTAGGTCGGGCTCCGCCCGACGGTGATCGTAGTGGAGTTCACCCTTGCGTATAGTTTTCCTGGGCACCGGCGGCTTTGCCCTGCCCACGCTTCGGTGGCTGGCCGACAGCGAGCATGAAGTTGCCCTGGTTTTGACCCAGCCGGCGCGGGCGAGCGGCCGGGGAAGACACCTCCGACGTACGCCCGTAGGACAGCTTTGCGAGGAGTTGGGGCTCACCACGCTCGAGGCCCCAGACGTCAACGAGCCCGAGATTGTTTCCCGGCTCGAGTCGCTGGGGGCCGGGCTCGGCCTGGTGATCGATTTCGGTCAGAAGATCGGACCCGAGTTGCTTGCCGCCTTGCCCGGTGGGTGCATCAACCTGCACGCCTCGCTCTTGCCCAAGTATCGCGGGGCGGCTCCGATCAACTGGGCCATCGCACAAGGAGAGGAGCGAACCGGCTGCACCGTCTTTCGCATCACCCAGCGCTGGGACGCCGGGCCCATCCTGGTGGCCCGCTGGACGGCGATCAAGCCGGAGGAAACCGCCGGCGAACTGCACGACCGGCTGGCGGCTATCGGCGTGGACGCGGTTTCGTCCGCCCTCGAGCTCTATGCCGACGGGGCTCATCCCCAAGGAACTCCCCAAGACGAGGCGCAGGCCACCCGGGCTCCCAAACTCAACAAGGCCGATGGGGTGATCCGCTTCGATCAGCCGGCAGCAGCCGTCTCGCTTCACATCCGGGCGATGACGCCCTGGCCGGGGGCGAGAGCCAGGTTCAAGGCGACGGACGGCCGCTTTGAAGATGTGACTATCACTCGAGCCCGGGTGCGAGAGGGGGTTCGCGCACCAGCGGATGGGGCCCGGGTGCGAGAGGGGATTCGCCCACCAGCGGATCTCGCACCAGCGGAACCAGCGGATCCGTCAGAACCGACGACCGCGCCGGGAAGGATTGACGCCCACCGTTACGTGGCCGCCGGCGATGGCTTTGTCGAGATTCTCGAGATCAACCCCTCGTCGGGGAGGCTGATGAGCTGGCAGGATTACGTAAACGGGCGGCACGTGAGGGAAGGTGATATGTTTGTGACACTTGATCGATGATCGCCGCATGTCCCGGCAACCGCCAACCGGCGGTGGGCAACTGCCGATTGGCGGCCGAGCATGCCTGCCTCGAGTTCGGGCGCGTCTTCGGACATGGACCGGACCTTGTCGTCCGAGCCCCCGGACGGGTCAATCTGATCGGCGACCATACCGATTACACCGGTGGGTTGGTGCTTCCGATCGCCATCGACCGCGCCCTGCTCGTGGTCGCTGGATTTACTGGCGAGGGTGTGGAACCGGCTTCCAACCGGTTGAAAACCGGTTCCACAATCGAGGTGCATTCCACCCATTTCAACCAGACCGTCAGAGTATCCCTCGAAGGGCAAACTGCTAATCCCGCCGAGCCGTGGTCATCCTACGTACTTGGGGTGATCGCCCTGCTGAGGCGTCGGGGAATCACCCCGCCCGGCGGTCAACTGTGGATTGGCGGCACCCTGCCTACCGGGGCGGGGTTGGCCAGTTCGGCGGCCCTGGAGGTCGGCGTCGCACTGGCAATGGTCGCTCGCTGTGGCAGGGCGATGCCGCGGAGCGAGCTGGCTACACTCTGCAGAGAGGCCGAGCACCAGTTCGCCAACTCCCCGTGTGGGATCATGGATCAGCACTGCTGCCTCTTCGCCAGGGAGGGGCACGCCTTGTTGATCGACTGCCGGACTGAAGAGTCGCTGAACATCGCCCTCAACCTGGGCGAGTACCTCATCGCGGTCATCGACAGCGGGGTGCGGCACTCCATTGCCGGGGCACAGTACGCCGACCGGCGCCGGGAGTGCGCCAGTGCCCTTGAGCAGATTCAGCGGGTCGATCCGGCGGTCCGCTACCTGCGTGACGTGCCGGTCGAGCGCATTGAAGCCATGGCGGACGATCTGGGCGAGACCCTGAGGCGACGGGCGCGGCATGTGATAACCGAAAACGCCCGCGTCGCCCACGCAGCCGAGGCACTTCGATCCGGCCGGGTGGGCGTGCTCGGCAGGCTGATGAACGAGTCGCATATCTCCCTGCGCGACGACTTCGCGGTGTCCTGCAAGGAGCTGGACGCGATAGTCGCCGGGGCCTTGTCGGTGGAGGGTGTCATAGGTGCCCGCATGACCGGCGGAGGATTCGGCGGGTGCGCGATTGCTCTGGTCCACCAAGACGCCTTCGGAGCCCTGGAATCCGCCATGCAACAGGCCTCCGCCAAACACGCTGATTCCCCCGCTGCTCGGCAACTCCCGACTGACGGTCGGCAACTGCCGATTGGCGGGGTGTTCAGCGTTCGATCCGCGGGGGCCGCCAAAGTGGTGCTGGATCGCGATCGTAGTCAGAGTTACGAGTCAAAAGTGACGAGGGACGAGTGACCAAACGATCGCCCTTCGTGACTCGTAACTCGTAAACGTCCGCAAGGAGATCTATGAATGACCGCAAAGACCGACCTGCCTGAATTCGACTCGCTGGAGCCCAAGCTGGTCTGGCGTTTGTTTGCCGGGATCGCCGCCACTCCGCGGCCCTCCAAGAAGGAGGAGCGGATTCGGGAGCACATTCGCAACCTGGCTGGGCAAAATGGTCTAGTGATTCACGAGGACCGCGCCGGCAACATCGTGATATCCGTGCTGGCTTCTCCCGGTCATGAACAGGCTGACGTCACCGTGCTGCAGGGCCACCTGGACATGGTCCCCGAGAAAAACGCGAGCATCACCCACGACTTCGAGAAGGACCCGATTCGGTTGATCCTGGACAGAGATCCCACCGGCGGTGAGTTGATCGTGCGGGCGGAAGGCACCACGCTGGGGGCGGACAATGGCATCGGTGTAGCCATGGCCCTTGCCGCCGCCTGCTCGCCGGAGGTGGTCCACGGCGCGCTCGAGCTGCTGTTTACCACCGACGAGGAGGCGGGGATGACCGGGGCCAAGGTACTGTCACCGGATTCGTTTTCCGGCAGAAGGCTTTTGAACCTCGACTCGGAAGAGGACGACGCCCTCTGCATCGGCTGTGCGGGTGGTTGTGACACCACTTTGACATGGGACTTCGAGGCGGTAAGGGCGCCTGCGGGCGGTGAAGCCGCCCGGGTGACGGTCGCGGGCCTGCGCGGCGGGCACTCCGGCTCGGACATCCACGAGAACCGCGGCAACGCCATCAAGCTGCTGGCCGAAACGCTGTCCCACCCGGGCCTTGCCGGCATTTCCGCGGCCTCACTGACCGGTGGCAGCAAGCGAAACGCGATCGCCCGCGAAGCCGCAGCGGTGGTCACCAACTCGCCGGGCATGCTCGCAGCCGTAAAGGATAGTGCCAGGCGGGTTCGCGATGAGGCCCAGGCCAAGTCCCGCGAGAAAGGACTGACCATAACCGTCGAGCCGCTTGCCGTCACGGACGTCCCCGCTGTTCTGTCGGCCCGGGACACCAGCCGCCTGCTGACCGCCATTACCGCCCTGCCCCACGGCGTGCTCGGACTTCATCCGAGCTTTCCGGGACTGGTTGAGACTTCAAACAACGTGGCTACGGTCTCGAGCGAACCTCGCAACGGGCAAGGAGGATCTTTGCAATACCACGATGGCGCCCGGATTCACGTGACCGTGGGAACCTTGACCCGGAGTTCGTCAGCCGCATGGCTGCAAGCGGTATTGAGCCAGATCGCCGCGGTGGGTCACCTGGCTGGTGCAACCATCGAAACCGCCAACGACTACCCCGGTTGGGAACCGAATGCGCGTTCGCCCATCCTGGCAACCTGCCGGAAGGTGTACGAGATGCTTTTCGGTGAGCCGCCCAAGGTTGAAGCCATCCACGCGGGGCTGGAATGCGGGATAATAGGCGAGCGGATCGGCGGGATGGACATGATCTCGTTTGGCCCGCGGATCGAAGGCGCCCACACCCCCGAGGAACGTGTCTACGTCGCTTCGGTGGAGAAGTCCTGGCGCTATCTGCTCGCCGTGCTGAAGGAGCTTGCCTGACGGTGCGCCGGATAATTCACCGCAGAACACGCAGAGACCGCAGAGAAAAGGGGAGAGAAGGAAGAGAGGGAGAGAGAGAAAAAGAGAGGGAGAGAGAGTTATACCGATTCTGGTTAGAAGTTGCCGACACAAGTTCTCCCGAGCCGCGTGGCTTTGGCCCGCGCGGAGTCGCCAAGCCGGTAATGCCCAGCACGCAAGCGGTAGTTTTTTACTACGATTCGTATTGCACCAGAAACCGAACGGACATGCCTTCGACAGTGCGTGTATCGTGCCTCCCGCTGTGACTCTCCATGTTTTCCCACTCCTGCTTTCTTTCTTTCTCTTTCTCTCTCTGCGGTCTCTGCGTGCTCTGCGGTGAGTTATCCGGGCTGGAGCGATCTTGGTTTTCGCGTGCCACCCGCCGGCGTTTACCTGCGCGTCGCGACGATGAGCAGGTCGGACGACGTCTCGAGATCAAGCGGGCGGCGATCGTAGCCGCCCCACTCATCCTCGATCTGCAGACCGGCTGCCTCACACCAGGTCCGCAATTCGCCAAGCTCAGCCGGGTAGAGTCGACCCGTCTTGGCCCACTGCCGCCAGCCGCCGTCTTGCCATAGCGTCACGTTCGTGACGTCGACGTGGTCACTCTCGAAGCAGAAGTGCCGTACGGAGACGTACTCGCGTCCATCGACAACCGCCACCCGCGGCCCGCGCAGGCAGGGCAGCTCGGCACGCATCGGGGCGAAGTTGAGAATCTGCACGAACAAACGCCCCCCCGGGCGCAAACATAGAGCGAACTCTCTGAGCGCCTCCGCCACGGCGTCACCGGACCCGGCGGCAGCCAGAGCGTTTCCGAGACAGTAGACCCCGTCGAAGCCCCCGCCGATCGCCGCGTGCATCCGCCCGTATGGAGAACAGACGAACTCGATGGGCTGCGAGGCCTCCCCCGCCAGGCGCCGGGCCAGCTCGAGCATCTCTTCCCCGGCGTCGACCCCGACCACGCGATATCCGCGCTCGCCGAGGGCGATGGCCTGCCGTCCGGTTCCGCAGCCGGCGTCAATCAGCCCGGATCCTCCCGGCGGGCCGAACACGTCCATCAGCACCCCCAGCTCGCGCCCGAGCCTCGCCGGCCAGTTGATCGACCGGTCGTACCACCCTGCGGAATCAAACAGGTCCGCGGGGCCTGCTGCGTGGTTGTCCGGGCCGTTCATGCGGGTCACTGTGCGCGTTTGCAGCCCAAAGGGCAAGAGCCGCTTGGGGCCTATTGCAAACTAGCCGGCTCATGGGATACTATCCGTGCCGCCGCTGTCGTGTCAGCGGCACGCCGCTGCTTATAGAACTCTTGGCCTTTGGGGGAGTGAACACCATGGTCACAATCGGCATGAATTACGAGGTAATCGAAGGGAAAGAAGAGACGTTCGAGAATGCGTTCAACAACGTCGTCAAGGCGATGCGCAACGTAGAGGGACATTCCGACAGCCAGATGTACCGCGACATCAACAACGCCCGCCGGTACTTGATCATCTCGCAGTGGAACGACAAGACCGCGTTCGACGCCTTCATCGGATCAGAGACCTTCCGCAAGGTGGCGAACTGGGGCAAGGAGGAGATTCTGGTCGGCAGGCCCCACCACGAAACCTACGGGGAGTAACGGAGGAAGCAAAACGTCGAAACGTCGAAACAGGAAGGTTTTGACGTTCTGGCTTTTCGACTTTTCGACTTTTCGACGTTTCTTTCGCTATTCGCTCTTCGACGTTCCGAATTCCTCACCGACTGCCAGGAGGCCGTCGATCTCGCCGGGAACGGTCATCCCCCCGACCACGCGGTCTATCAGCATGCGCAGGCTGCGGGTCTCGAAGCGCGTTTCAACTGAGATCGACCGGCGTTGCCCAGGCAGCTTGACCATCAGCGGCACGTGCGTAAGCGGTGTGCCTGTTTCCCCGGTTTTCCGCGCGCCGCTGGGCGGTTTCCGATTTGGATCAAACGTCCACCCATGGTCCGAGGTCAAGATGAGCAGTGCATCGTCGAACCGGCCCGCTTCCTTCATGGCCGAAACGAACTCGCCGACGGCTTTGTCCATGCCCACCAGGGCCCGGTGGTACTCTTCGGGGTCCTCGTAGTCCCACCCCACTTCCAGCGGTTTGCGATACCCGCCTGCCTCATTCAGGATGTAGGGATAATGCGGCAGCGGATGGTGAAAAAACCCCAAGGTGTTTGGCGGGAGGTTGCGGATGCAGTACAGCACGTCGGCGGTGATTGATTCGTGGATGCGGATCGCCCACACACCGTCCAGGGCCAGGTGAAATCGGGAGTGGAAAGTCGTCGCCCACGGATCGGTCCAGTAGCTCATCGCTCTTACCAGGTGCATCCCCGCCCGCTCGAGCGGGCCGTCACCGGGATGCCGCTGACACCAGCGATAGGTTCGACACGTCTCGACCTCACTACCCAGCCAGAGCTTATACGGAAGTGAAAAGCCCACAAAGTAGCTGTGGTAGCCGCGGCCTCTCGCCGTAGAGAACAGGCTGGTCAGCTCGGAGGGCGAGACGAACTTGCCATCGCGCCGGAAACCCACTCGACCCTGCCCGTAGGTTGCCTCCAAGTCGGTATCGAACAGCAACCGCGGCATCGACTGGATGGTGGAGGCACCCGGCGAGTGGGCCTCGTGAAAGATGATCGACCGCTTGGAGAGAGCTTTAAGGTTGGGAAAAACCGCCCGAATCCGCCCTCCGTCGAAGGTCCGCTCGTAGGACCACATGTCAAAGACGAACATGTAAACGGGGACGGCGCCGCTTGGGCGCGGGCGGGGCGCGAGAAGGGATTCTCGCACCGGCGGATCATTGCCCCACCGGACCGGGATCACGTCGCTACGGTCCGCTCCCTTACGGTCGGGTCTTGGTTTCTCGGGATCCCGGTCGGAGAGCGTCTGCACGAGGGGGTCCGATTCGGATGGATAGGTGTCCGCCCGGAGCAGGTGAATCGGAACGATAACCAGGATGGGCGAGAGGATCAGGCACAACTGCTTTGCCCGGAGCACCAGTTTCGAGCCGGGGGTCGCCAGCGAATAGGTCACCAACCCGATCAGCGCCAGCCAGGCGGTCTCCATCGGCATGCCGTGCTTGCTGATCGCCGGGACGTAGAACGCGATGTTGGCAAACACCCCCGCCCCGACGGCGACGACAAAAACGTGCTCGAACAAACGCCGCAGAAAGTCCCGCCGGGTGGGGCCGAAAAGCTCGCCGACCAGCAGGCAGACCATCCCAAAACCGGCCAGCGCGGAAAGCAGGAACAGCGCATCGCCGGTTCGCCAATAGCGAAGGTGAAGCTCCGCCCCGGTCGACAGGTTGGCGAGATATGGTCCGAAAAGCAAAATCACCACCACCTGGGCGCAGACCAGCCGCCGCGCCAGCCGCTTCGCCCAGCCGGGCTGCGGGCGGGCACGGTAAGTGACCTCTCCGCCGCGGTCCCGAACCATCGCGATCGTGCGTAGCTCCGTCATGCTGACTTCACTCAATCACCTGCCCGGAGTCCTCGACACGGGGGCTGCAGCGAGGGCTCGAACGCCACCTCGCAACAGAGTATCGAGCGGTCCGTTCGCCACACCGGAATTATCGGAAGGTAAACCGCGGCTGTAGAAGGAATTCAGAATGTCGAATAGCGAATAGCGAATAGCGAGGGAAACGTCGAAACGTCGAAACGATACCGTCTTGACTTTTCGACGTTTTCCCATTCGCTATTGCGAATTCACCATTCGCCATTTTCCGCGGTGAGATAGCTCCTGGACGTACGCGGACGCCAATTCGGCTTGTTTGATCCGCGTCCCTCGGGTAGACTGGCATCCAGCGCTGGGGGAGCGCTGTGGGGACGAAGCGCACCGCTTGGGTAGATCCGATAACGACCGGGTTGCGGCGTGACCTAGCGTGTATGGCAGCGCTATGGCACGAGTTCTGCACGCCGGTGGGCTCGTTTTGATGTGGACCGGGAGCCATGAAGATGCTGAATGGACTGGACGGTCGCGCCGTGGCGGTCATGAGTGTGTTGCTGTCTGCTTGGGTCGCCGGACCGGTAGCCGGCGAGCTCCCGACACCCAAGACCCACTTCGTACGGGTTTCGACGGCGGGGCGAATGGGCGTAGCGGAGTTGGGCCTGTCACCGTCTCTGGATCTGGATTACGGCCCGTTCGCATGGCTCGAGCTGACCGCGGAGGATTTCGTGCGTTTGCAAGCATCCGGGCTGCCCTACAGCGCCCGCGCCGCCCCCTACACGCTCCGGTTGGGCGAGCAGAGCTTCGATCCGCTGGTCGGTATGGCGGACTCACCGGGAACGTGGGATGCGGTTCGGGCGGATAGACCCGACCTGCACCTGGTTCAATTCGTCGGCCCGGCGCGGGGAGAATGGCTTGACGATATCGAGGCGAGCGGTCTTCAGATCGTGCAGTACATCCACCCCTTCACCTACATCGTGTGGGGTCAAACGGAGAATCGGGCAGCCGCAGGCGGCAGCGAAGCGGTGCGCTGGACGGGTCCATTCCTGCCGGCCTACCGCGTATTGCCGCGTTGGCCCAACCTGCTTGGCGCTCCGGTCCCAGCGAACGTGCTGCTCTACCGCGGGGCGGACACCGAAGCAGCCCGGCTTGCATTCAGGGCGCTGGGCGCCGAGGTCGGGGGAAGTGACGTGCTAAACCCGATCTTCGAGGTCGTGGAGTTAACCCTGCCGGGCGGGGCCTTTCAAGCGGCGGCGGCAGTGCCCGGCGTGTACAGCATCCAGCCTCTTCCCACGGACGGAGGGCTGCGTGGGGAGATGAGCGATCAGATAAGCGTCGGCGGTTACGACGAGAACAACCTGGCGTACCCCGGGTATTTCGACTGGATCGCGGAGGTCGGCTTGAGCGGCGCGGGGGTCATCATCGCCAACGTGGACGGTGGGATTCAAGACAGCCATCCCGATCTCGTCAATCGGCTGGTGCCGTGCACCGGTGAGACGTGCGGCGGCGGTGCGCAGGACACCCACGGGACGCACACCGCCGGCATCATGGCGGCCGACGGCAGCTCGGGGATCCTGGACGGCCACGGCTTTCTTCGCGGGCTGGGGCAGGCCCCAGGAGCCAACCTCGTCGAGCAGCTCTATTGGCCGTTCTTCACTGAGCCTGGCGGAATGCTGCTGCTCATGGGCGAATCCTACGCCAACGGCGCCTCCCTTTCGGGCAACAGTTGGGGCCCGTCCGGCAGCCCACGTGGCTACGACAACGACACCATGCAGGTGGACATCGGGGTGCGCGACGCCGACCCCAATGCCCTGGGCAATCAGCCGCTGACGTACGTTTTGTCGATCATGAACGGCTACGGCGGCACGAGCAGTCAGGGTACGCCCGATGAAGCGAAGAACATCTTCAACATCGGCTCGACCAAGATGCAAGACTCGAACGGGTCGCAAATCCTCGAGATCGACGACCTCTCCGGCAACACCGCCCACGGGCCGGCGCTCGACGGGCGAACGATCCCGCACATGGTCGCCCCCGGTTGCAGAGTCGACTCGTGCGCGACGGGCAGCGGCTACACGCTGATGTGCGGCACGAGCATGGCGTCTCCGCATGTCAGCGGGGCGGTGGCGGTGTTCATCGAGTTCTACCGCAACCTGCCGGACTATACGGTCGACCCGAGTCCCGCCATGATCAAGGCCGCGTTTCTGCCGGTGGCCCACGACCTGGCGGGCTTTAACGACGCGGACGGCGGCACCCTCGGGCATCCCTTCGACAGCAAGCAGGGCTGGGGGCGCATGAACCTCGACGCCGTGGTGAACCCACCGCTCGGCGTCCGCTATTTCGATAATCCGGTCACCTTCGACGGCACCGGCGAGGAATGGGTCACGACCCTGTCACCGGCCGATGCATCACAGCCGATGCGCGTGATGCTTGTCTGGACGGACGCCTACGGCCACGGGCTGGGCGGCTCGACGCCGGCATGGAACAACGACCTCGATCTTGTGGTCGAGGTCGGGCACGACACCTATTACGGCAACCGCTTCGGCTCGCAGGGCTGGTCCATACCCGGCGGCGGTGCGGACTACATGAACAACACCGAAGGTGTGTTCCTGGGTCCGATGGCCCCGTCGGCTGCCACGGTGCGCGTCGTCGCTGCCGATATCAACTCGGACGGCGTTCCCCGCCAGGGCGACACGACGGATCAGGACTTCGCCCTGGTGTGTTACAACTGCGCGGCAGAGGCGCGCACCGGCGACTTCGACTTTGACGGCGACGTGGACATATTCGATCTGGATGCCTTCCAACTGTGCTTCACCGGGCCTGGCCCGGCGGCGCCCGGCCCAGGCTGCCAAGTGTTTGATTTCCAGCCGGATGACGATGTCGATCTCGAGGACTTCAGCGCGTTCCGCGCTGCGCTAACGGGGCCGAAATAGCCCACAGAAACGCACTCATGTAGGTCGGGCTCTGCCCGACATTCACAGCCGGCGTCGGGCGGAACCCGACCTGCCACGCTAGAACGGCACGGAGTCGCCGTAGGTTGCCTCGGAGGCTTGGGGAACCCTGGAGAGGTTTGCAAAACGTGTGTGCCTGCGGTCGAAACTCAGCTCGAGCTTACCGACCGGACCGTTGCGCTGCTTGGCGATGATGAGTTCGGCGATACCTTTGACGGATTCATCGTCCGGCTTGTAGTACTCCTCGCGGTGAATCAGCAGGACCACGTCCGCGTCCTGCTCGATCGCCCCCGACTCGCGCAGATCGCTCATGAACGGCCGCTTGTCCTGCCGCCCTTCGGGCATGCGATTGAGCTGGGCCATGGCGATCACCGGAATGCCCAGCTCTCGTCCGAGACTCTTGAGTCCGCGGCTGATCGAGGCGATTTCCGCCTGTCGGCTCTCCGGTTTGGGCATGTGCATCAACTGTAGATAATCGACGTACACCGCCTGGATGTCGTGCTTTTGCTTTAGCCGCCGGGAGGCCGAGCGCAGCTCCATCGCCGACAGGCCGGGAGAATCGTCGATGAACAGGGGAGCCTCCTCGAACTCCGCGCAAGCATCGAGCAACTGGCGCATCTCCTCTTCAGACAGGCTACGCTTGCGCAGCTTCTGCGAGTCGATCCCCGTGTGGGCGCAGACCAGCCGCTGGGCCAACTGGTCGCTGCTCATCTCCATGGAGAAGAACACCACCGGCCGATGGTCTCCAAGCGTGTTATGAAGGGCCATCGAAAGCCCCAGGGCGGTCTTGCCCATCGACGGGCGTCCGGCGATTATGATCAGATCCCCCGGCTGAAACCCGCCGGTGTAATCGTCCAGTTGGTAAAACCCTGTGTTGAGACCGGTATGGGCGGCGTCTTTGCCTAACTGGAGTTGCCTTGCCAGGCGGGAGACGGCTTCACGGATTTCGATGGTTTTCCCGCCGACGCGTTTCTCGGTCACCGAGAAGATCTTCTGCTCGGCCAGGTCCAGGATCTCACGTGCCTCGTCGATCCCGCTGTAAGCCTCCTCGGCGATTTCACCGGCGCAGCGGATCAGATCGCGCAGCATCCCCTTGTCGCGGACGATGCGGGCGTAGTGCTCCGCGTTGGACCACTCCGCAAAGCTCTCCGCGAGCTGGATCATGTACTCCTGCCCGCCGATGAATTCAAGCAGATCCCGCCGCCGTAGCTCGTCCGACACGACGATCAGGTCGATCGCCTTGGACGGATCGTCGTACAGGTCAAGGAGGACTTCGAAGAGCTTCTGATGGACCGGCAGGTAGAACCAGCTACTGTCGCCGCGTCCTATTATGGGGATGATCTCGGCGATCGCGTCCCGGCTCATCATCATCGAGCCGAGAAGGGCCATCTCCGCGTCCAGGTCCTGCGGCGGGAGGCGTTCGGCGACCGCGGCGGCCGGACTACTCGTCGGGGAAGTCGTCATCCGAGCCTGCCTCCTTGCCGGCCGGGGCATCTTCCGGAGCCTCCTCCTCTTCCGATCCCTCGGGCTTCTCTCGCACGACCCAGACCTTGACTGACGTTCGCAAGTCCTCAGCCAATCTGATGTCCACGTCGGTGCTGTCGAGCTGGCGAAGCGGATGAGCGAGCATCACCTGGTCCACCTGGAGGTAGAAGCCCTCCTCGCTGAGGGCGGCCACGATCTCACGCGGGCCGACCGAGCCGTAAAGGGCCCCCGTCTCGTTCGCCCGAGCGCGGATGGTCACCTCGGCCTCCTTAAGCCGCTCGGCCAGTAGCTCCAACTCCGTCCGCTCGCGTTTCCGGTCCAGCTCGGCGACCTTTCGGTCCTCCGCCAGAGCACGAACATTCGCTTCGGTGGGCTCGGTGGCAAGACCACCGGGCAGCAGGTAGTTACGCCCATACCCGGCAGCCACCTCAACAATGTCACCCACGATTCCCAACTTCCCGACACTCTTGCACAGAAGCAGCTTCATGATCGGATTCTCTACGGCTCTTTGTCTGCCCCGCTTTCGGCGCCCGACATAATACCGCCCGATGCGCCCCGCGGGGACGGTTTTCCATCGTCAAAACATAGGCCCCAGCCGACGGTCTCCCGGTGGTGCCAATTCACACTCCAACGGAGCTTCGTAATCCATGTACCGCAGCAAGCCTGGCGCCGCTCGCCCACCTGTTGCGAAGTCTGTCACTTTCCAGGCGGGCCGGCCGGGTTTTTTTGCCGGCCCGGAGAATCACACGCAAAAGCACCGCGTTCCCCAGAGCGTTAGAACGGAATCCCGTCCTCCGGCGGAGGGGGCGGAACGTCGTAGTCCGGAGCACTCGGCTCCGCCCCCGCGGGGGCACCCTCCGCACCGGGGGCGGCAGGTCGCGGGGCACCTTCGTCGCGCCGGCCTCCGAGGAACGTAAAGTTCTCCACAAAAACCTGGTGCTTGCTGCGCTTGTCACCTTCGGGCGTTGTCCACCGATCCAGCGTCAGGCGTCCCTCAACCAGCACAGAACGTCCCTTGGACATGTACTGATTGAAGACCTCTCCACCTTTCCCGAAGAGCGTGCAATCAACGAAGCAAACCTCCTCCCGGGTGTTTCCGTCCTGATCCCGCCATTTGCGGTTAGTCGCGATGCCGAACTTGCAAATGGGTGTATTGGACGGCGTGTAACTCAACTCCGGGTCGCGGGTGAGGTTCCCAACCAGGATGATCCGATTGTAGCTTGCCATGACTCATAACCCCGTAACAGTACGCCTAGGTTAGCCGCGAGTTTCACACCCGCGGCCACACATTCGCGTTAACCCTGCCTCCACCCTCGCAGCGCACGACTATGCGTGATCACCTGAGCCGCAGGCTTCAGCCTGCGCGAACATCCGCGCGGGCTGAAGCCCGCGGCTCGGGTTTAAGTCCATAGTCGCAGCACTTGTGAAACACAGTACCAGTCATTCCTCGGTGTCGACCAAGGATGACCGCTCGGAGTCGCCACCGACTGGCTCTGCCTCTGTGGCGGTCTGGCCTTCGGGTTTCTCGAGGAGGGCTGTCTCGGTGGCGGGCGACTCCTCCACCTGCTTCTCGGGTGCCGCGGGCGTTTCCTCCGCCTTCACCGGGGTGGGTTCCTTGGCCACAACCGCCTCGGCCTTCGCGGCAGGCGCCCGGCCCTCCTCCGCCCCGTAGGGTGTTCTCTCTCGTCCGCCCACGGAAGCAGCCTCCTCCATCATTTCGCCGGTCACGCCCTCGGCACGAAGCACCAGAATACGCAGGACGTTTTCGGAGATCTGCACGTCGCGCTCCAGCACGCCGATCTTCTCGGGCGGGGCGTTGAAGTAGACCAAGACGTACACCCCGCGCTTGCGTCCCTTCAGCTTGTAGGCCAGCCGCCGCTCTTCCCACTTGCGACAGAAGATGATCTCCCCGCCGGCGCGCTCCATGAGCCGGCGGATCTCGGCCTCACAGTTCTCAAACGAACCCGCGAACGTGGGATCGAACAGGAACATTGCTTCGTATTGGTTCAAGGTCGCTTATCTCCTACGAACTTCAATAGTCGACCGGGCCGGGTCGCGGTCGCGCTTGCTTCGGCAGCTACTCTGCAGGCACATCTTGGTTAAACCGGTTCATCGTCTGCTCCACACCATTCTGAATCCAGCACTGCACCGCATCAGCCCCGCGTTTTCGGGCTCGCTGCATCACCATTTCTTCCTCCTGGGCGAACCGGCGCAGCACCCAGACCGTAGGATCGCCCACCGGCTCGCCGAGTCCGATTCGCAGGCGGCACCACTCCTGGTTGCCGATGCGGTCGATCACGTTCTGCAGGCCCTTGTGCGAGCCGGCCGATCCGCCCGGACGCATCCGAAGCCGCCCCAGCGGCAGGGCCATGTCATCCGCCACCACCAGGAGGTCTTGAAGCTCGAGCTTGTAGAACCGCCCGGCTGCCGCCACCGCCCGACCGCTACGATTCATCAGCGTCGTCGGTTTGAGCAGAATGACCCGCTCCGCGAGGATCTCGCCCACTGCGAACAGGGCGTGAAACTTCTCCACGTCGAAGCTGATCTTCAAGCGTGCCGCCAGAACGTCCGCAACGTCGAACCCCACGTTGTGCCGCGTTCCCGCGTATTTCGGGCCAGGATTTCCCAGGCCGACGATCAGCTTCACCGCACGTATCCACCGGGCCTACGCCTTGTCCTTGCCCTTGTCCTTGCCTTTGTCCTTGCCTTTGTCCTTGCCTTTGCCCTGTTGTTCACCTTCATCCTTGCGAACCCGCCCGATCCGTTCCGGTTCGGCGGTGTCCTCCTCGCCCTCCTCGGCCGGCTCGGGCTCGGGAGCCTCCAGCAGAGCGCGCACCGTTGCGATGCGTTCCTCGCCGTCGGCAAGGGCGGTGACCCCGGCGGGGAGTTCCAGATCCTTCACCAGCAACGACTCGCCGATCCCCAGCTCCGTGACCATCGGACGAAGCGTTTCCGGAATCTGGGTGACTACGCACTCAACGTCCAGATCTGAAACGTGCTGATCGAGCACTCCGCCATCAGAGACGCCCTTGGGCACGCCGCGCAGCTCGATGCCCACCCGCACGCGCACGCGCTCGTCCAGATCGACGCGGGCAAGATCGAGGTGGATCGGAGCTTCGTCGAGATGGTCGTATTGCACCTCCTTGATCAGGTAGCGCTTCGCCTTCCCGCCGAGTTCCACGCTCAGGGTCCGAGCCCCGTGCTCCAGGGACGTTACCACATCGTGACCCGGCAATGACACGGATTCAGGTGGCTCACCGTGGCCGTAGATGATCGCCGGCAGGTTTCCGGCCCGGCGCAGGGCCTGGGTCGCTTTCGTTCCCCACGTTGTGCGCCGCTCCGCTTTGAGCGTGATTTCCTCCATCAGTGTCATCAACCTCCCATCGTCGGATGGACAAACAAAGAGCTGACCGACAGATGCTCATGAATCCGCCGGATCGCCTCGCCGATCAGGTCAGCCACCGAAAGAACCGTGAGATTGCCAAGACGCTTTTGAACGTCCGGACGAATCGGGATCGAGTCGGTGGTGACAATCTCATTGACCTCCGCAGCTGCCAGACGCTCTATCGCCGGGCCGGCAAAAACCCCGTGAGCCGCCGCCACGTAGATACCCTTGGCCCCATGCTCGCGAACCAGCTTGGCGGCCTCGCAAACCGTGCCCGCGGTGGTGATCATGTCATCGAACATCATCACGTTCCTGCCTTCCACCGACCCGATGATGTTGACCGCAACGATCGAGTCACCGGTCACCCGCCGTTTCTGGATCACCGCCAGCTCCGCGCCGATCCGCGAGGCGAAATCGTTGCCGAACTTGATGTTTCCCACGTCCGGCGAAACCAACACCAGATTCTGCAACCTTTGAGCCCGAAAATGCCCCGCCAGGACCGGGGCCGCCGTAAGGTGATCAACGGGAATATCGAAGAAGCCCTGAATCTGGTCCGCGTGCAGGTTCATGGTCAGCACGCGATCCGCCCCCGCTTCGGCGATCATGTTCGCCACCAGCTTCGCGGTGATCGGCGTTCTCCCCTCGGACTTGCGGTCCTGACGGGCATATCCGTAATATGGAATCACCGCGGTTATGCGGTTCGCGCTTGCACGACGCAAACAGTCGATGAAGATGAGCATCTCCATCAGATTGTCGTTGACCGGCGGGCAGGTCGACTGGACCACGAAACAATCCTTGCCCCGGACGTCATCCTCCACCTTGACCAGAGTTTCCCCGTCGGGGAACCGGCTGACCACAGCCTCACCGCGTTTGGCCTCGAGATACGCGCAGATTCGCTCCGCAAGGGCGGAACTGGCCGTTCCGCCGAACACCACCAGATCGGTCGGAGGCCGACCGCACGTCCCTCTGTTGGACCCACTCATAACCCACCCGCTCCGCTACAGCTTTGTGGTCCTACCACGGCGCCGTCTTCAACCGTCTCACCCCCGAGGATACGGGCGAAGGGGCCGATCACGCAGCCCTCACCAACCGTCGCCCCGGCACCAATGAACGCATACGGATTAATCCTCGTCTCACAGCCGATCACCACGTCCGCCTCGATCCAGGTGTTGTCCGGATCGACGATGGTCACGCCATCGTTCATCAGGGCAAGCTGAATCCGATCCTGCATTATGCGGCCGACCGTCGCGAGGTCCAGCCGCGAGTTGATTCCCAGGGCATCCTCAGGCCCCACGCCGCCGACCGCCGACACCTCCCCCTCCATCCCACGCAGCACCGAAACGGTGTCGGTCAGGTAAAACTCCCCTTTCGCAGAATCGCACCCGACCTGCTCGAGCGCTTCAAACAAGGCCGCAGCCTCGAAGCAGTAGTAGCTGGGATTGACTTCACAGATCCTGCGCTGCTTGTCGGTGCAATTGCGCTCCTCGATGATCGCCTCGATTCGGCCGGCGGAGTTCCGCACTATCCGCCCGTACCCCGTCGGGTCATCCAGTACGGTCGTAGCCAATGTCAGGGCAACGCCGCGGCGCTCCCGCTCTTCCACGAGGCCGGCGAGCGTCTCCCGGCGCACCAGAGGCATGTCCCCCGCTACCACCAACACGCTGCCCGAGTAGCCCTGTAACGCCTCTTGGCAGCAGAGAACCGCATGCCCGGTGCCCTTTGGGGCGGTCTGGTGGACCCAGGTAATATCCGCCTCCGAGTCGAACCGTCCGGTTACCTCCTTCCGGCCCTGCCCGACAACGACGAACAGCCGGCTCGCCCCCGCCAGCCGACACGCCCCCAGGACGTACCCGAGCATCGGACGGCCGCAGATCTCGTGCAGAACCTTCGGCACGCTGCTCTTCATGCGCGTGCTCCGGCCCGCCGCCAGGATGATTGCCGCTGCCTCGCTCAACGAAGAACCAGCCTCCCAAACATTACCCGGCCAGGACTCGAACCTGGAACGCCAGGACCAAAACCTGGTGTGTTACCATTACACCACCGGGCAAACGACCCCGGCACTGACCGGCCAGCAAACTGGCTTGCCAGGCCGGCAAGCTGGTTTGCCAGGCCGGTCCCACGGTCGGACAAACGCAGCGCTACCCCTCGTGGGTGACGTATCACCGATCTCATCCAGGTGCCGCAGTGCGATGAAAGGATCGCGGCCGCGGTCTCGCAGCCGAGGCTTGAGTGTTCCGCCGCGAAGAGGAACCCCCACCAGCCGGCGCCCGCCTACGGACGCAACGGCTCGCCCCAGGGACCACGAGAAACATGCCCCAGCCAATTGGCCAAGGACCAGTCCGCGGAGCCTAAGCGGATGCCCAAGGCAAGTCAAGGCCTCATCAGCTCCCCGGAGTGCAGATCGAGGCAAATGACCTCCTCCGCGGCCAGGTCGACGAACTTTCAGAATCGGTTGAAAACTGAGATCCCGGATTCTGTCCACAACGGTCCGCAACGGTCCGGGTGTAGAGGATGTTGCGCCCGCCCTGTCTGCCGCTGATGCTCGGCGGGTGCCCCATCCTTTTCGTCAGAAAAGGGTGGTGGACGGAATGGGTCCCCGCGTACGTCTCGGGGTGCTTCCCCCGCCCTTCGCTACGCGAAGGATGGGGCACCCTGCCGTTTGCGTGCTGGGCATTACCCGCTTGCCGACTCCGCGCGGGCTGAAGCCACGCGGCTCGGGAGAACTTGTGTCGACAACTGATGATCAGAATCGGTATGGCACCTGTCGTGGCATTCCAGAGACGCGTTCGCCGAACCCGCGCGAACGCCTTTGCTGGTGCACTCGTCACACCGAAACTACCCAGAATGACAGAAACTCCCCTTTTGACGAGAAGACAGAGATAATATGGGCGGTTTTTGTGGAGCGAATCTCGGGGGATGCCCGATAACATCCCCACGACGCAGGACACTCGGGTTCTTGCGGACCGAAGGAGAAGACAATGGGTTTGAAAAACAGAGCCGGAAATGCCTGTATGAGGGCCGCGGGGCTGCTGGCCGGCGGCCTGCTCCTTGCCACAAGCTGCAACCTGAGGGAGCTCGAGGCGGTTTCGATCGGCCTGGGGGCGGCCGCGGATCAGCTCGAACGCGACCAAGACGAAGATATCACCTTCGGTGAGTGGCTCCTTAGCGAGCTGGACGATTGACGCTTGGCGGCGGCGCTATCCGTGGGATTCGTAGAAGCGGCAGGGACGTCCAGCTCGCCCCACCGCTTGGAAATGCCCTATGGCAACTCGCGAGGCAAAGCGGCCGACGCGAGCAGGAAGCCCCCCCGTGAACGGTTACCGCTAACGGATGCGTTTTGTTCTTGTTGCAGTCTCTTGCTTAACAAGTTTCTGCGGGCTGTGCGGTGAATCACGGAGAGGACGAGGCGGCGAAGAGCACGCGGCGGGCTTGGGCTAGCAACTGCCGGTCTCGAGAGTAGTTGCGAACCTGGCCCGAGCGACGCTGCTTGGCCCGCCACTGTTCCAGATGTCTGTCAAAGAGGGTCGGGCTGACCAGAATCGCCGTTGGATCGTTCAGGTTCAGCTCAGAAGCGACCTTGACGAGCACGTCGCGCTGCTCTGGGGATAATTTCAGCCTGCTCAGCACGTCAGCAAACAGTTGCCTGGGGTTGCGGGCCGACCCACGCTGCCCGTCCTTACGCGACCACAAGGTCAGAAGATACAACAGAAGCACGCCGCAGATCATCGCCAGAAACACGAGCAGCGTCTGAGCGATCGACCCCCCTTCCTGGAAGCTGTCGCGCACGGCTTGCTGGGTCGGGCTCAACCCTCCCGCCGCTAACTGCCAGCCGAGTGGCATTACGGAGCGTCTCCTTCACTTTGGGTGCTCCACCCATAGGGCACGGCTCCATCCGGCTGCGACTTAGAGTCGCCCGTAAGTACGCCCAGCACCCGCCGGGCGTTTTGCCGAACACGGTCGACGGAGTCGGCCAGGCAGAGCTCGTTGACCCGGTGGACGGCAGCCCGCAACTCCAGCCGCTCGATTACCCACAGCGCACTGAGTCGGTGGGCGCATGACGAATCCTCGAGCATATCGAGCAGGACGTCGCCGGCCTTGCGCACCTCCAGGGGCAGCAAGGACTTGACCGCACAGGCACGCACCCGGCTGTTTTGCGATTGAAGCTTGGGCTCGATCTGGGCCGCCCGGTCTTTTACTCCGAGTACGTCGAACGCCTCAATCGCGTTGGCTTGAACCCGCAGGTCCGGGTCGTCCAGAGCCGCGCGGAGAATCCGGCGGCTCGTCGCCGTCGGCAGCTCCGCAAGCATGGCCACAGCCGAGCTGCGCACCACCGCCGCCGGATCATGGGCGAGGTGGTAAACCTCCTCCGCGAATTCCCCGGTAAGGCCGCGGTCCCGAACGGTGCGCAGAGCTTCGAGCCGTTCCAGCGGCTTGGCTTGGGCAAACCTCGCCCGAACCTCGAGCAGCGGATCGGGGGGGGGCCGCGGGGCCGCAGCCAGCTCGCGGAAGAGTTCCATCTTCTTTTCGGGTGCCCCGCCGGTGGCACCAAGCAGACGTGCCGCGCCGGCGGCCTGCGGCCCGTCGAGAGCCAACAACTCCTCAGTTCGGCTGCCGAGCCAACGGAGTTCGCGAATCCACCGGCAGCCGCGCTCAATCTCCGGATCGGCAAGCAGCCAGGCCTCAGAGGCCAGGGCCCGGATGAAGCTCGGGTCTTTGGCCCGCTCGATTGCCCGGGCTGCGGAAGGGCGAAGCTCGGGAATCGCCAGGGCACGCAGCACAAACCCGGCGAGGCGCGGGTCGGCTGCCCGGGAAAGCCGGTCGCTGAGCGGACGTGCGATTCTCGTCCGCGGCTCCCGGAGCTTCTTACGAATCGCCCATTCGACCTTTCCTCCCAGCCAAAGGGCCGCCTCGAGCACTTCCGGTCTGAAGTGATGCTCCCAGCCGAGGACAGCCGCGGCAAGGGCATCGGCCAGGAAGGTCGCCTGGGAATGCGGTGTTTCGCTCCCTGACGGCCGCGTCTCGGTGTGCACGCTCTCTGACGGTCGCGTCTCCGATACCGCTGGTGCGAGAATCCTCTCTCGCACCCACCCTTGCGCATCCGTTTGCACGCTCCCTGACGGTCGGGTCTCGGTCCGCAAGCTCGCTGAAGGCCGCATCTCCGATGAGAGGGTGTCGGTGGAATCGACCAACGATGCAGTCATCTCCCGCAAGGCCAGCGATGCCCGCTCACGGGTGCTCGGACAGCTCGAGCGAAGCGCTTCCGCGAGCAGATAAGCGTCCTTGCCGCTCTGGCTGCGGGCGATCAACTCGATCGCGCCGAGGCGCGCTTCGACAGCCGACGAACGGATCGCCCCCCTTAGGGCCGCGTACAGCCCCTCCACATGCCGGAGAATAATCGCCTGAAACCCAGCGCCGAATTCCTGAAACCGTGCGACCACATCCTGTAGAACCCCGGAATCGGGGTGCTCCACCAGTGCGGCGAACGTCGCGGCTTGGACCGCGGGGGTAAGCTCCGGCAGTGCCCTGAGCAGGGCGGGTTCGTCGGCCGGGCGTCGCTCCCGGACGAACAACACAGCGGGCGACAGCGAGGGGGAAGTCACAGTGCACGTGATATCGGTGTCCTCAGCCTGGGTGCTTGCGGGCAAACCGGGCCGGCCTGTCGCCAAGGTCCGGAAACGCCTCGCAAAAGTCGCAGGGCGCGCCGAACCCAGCATCGGCGTCCCCGGCGGCTGGCCCCGGACCGCCCCGAAAGCTCGCAGGCTGAGAGCCCGCCCTGTATTAGCCGGTGGCAGGCCCCGGCGCCCCCGGACTTGCCCACGATTGCTGTCTGCCGGCCTTTCAAGCTGAGGAGTGTCACGGACCCCAGCGTATCTGCATTGCACCAGGGACCTAGCTCGACTAGCCTCTTGGGCCATGATGGTCACATATCGTCGCTCCCGGCTGTTTGACGCTCGGTTCCTGAGTCTTGGGCTCGCCCTGGTGCCGCTTTCGGGGGGGTGCAAGGGGCTATCCACGGCTCGCCCGGCAGCCCCGACCCGCTCCGACCGGCTTATGCAGGCCTTCCCCGAGCTGCAAAGCGGGCGGTTTCTGGTGATCGCTGATTTCGAGGATCCCGCACACCTGGAGATCTTCCGGCTCATCGGCATCTCGCCGGAGGCGCAGTGTGTACTCAATGACAAACGCGGGCGCGAGGACACCGGGAGCGGTTGTCTGCAGTTCACCGCCGGCTCGCCGGATGACACGGTCGTGGTAAGCAACACCGGCACTTCCAACTGGTACCTAAAGCGCGATTGGCGTGCTTACGATCTGCTGCTATTGAGCGTGCACGCCCCCGCCAAGAAGCGGCGGTCGAAAGAAGACCGCGATGTAGCCCTGGAACTTACTATCGCGGCCGGCCCGGCTGATGACCGCCTGGCGGTTCATTCCTCGATTCCCCTTCGAAGCGGGTGGAATGTTGTTCGTTTGGACCTGGCTGAGGTCGGCGAGCGTATCCCGCTTGACGACGTACGCGAGATGCGTCTTTCGGTGTCCGGCATCGACCGGCCCACCGAGCTGCGTTTCGACGATATCCTGCTCACCGGACACCGTGAAGACCTCTTTGGCGACTCGGCCAACCGTGACGGCGGGCTGTACGTGCAGCGTGTCGGGCGTCGTCTGCGCATCGGCGCGGGAGGAGGTTTCGAGTTGACCTTCACTAACGGACAGGTCGTGGGGTGGTACAACCTTGCCGCCGACCCTTACCGTCTGCGGAACTTGGTCGAGGGGACCGTCCTGGGCCCCAGCCCGATGGTTCTGGGGCCCCCGGAGGTCTTGGAGGCGGGCTTTTCAGCCCTCGGGGAAGCGGTCGTCGCAAGACAGCGAATCGTCGAGATGAACCCCGTTCGCGTGGTGGTCGATTGCAAGTGGTGGTTCGTAGACGATCCCGACGCGTCGCTCGACGCCAGACCGTTCCAGCGGTGGGTGTACACTATCTACCCCACCGGTCAGATCTACGTGGCGGTCGAGCACTCCGCGGGGAGCGAGCACTGGTCACCGCCGCGGCTGGGACTTGCGGTGACTCTGGCTGCAGGTTCGGACTGTAAGCATCGGATCCACGAAGCCGGTGAAGCCGAGTCCTCGGGCGATGGATTCAGGGCGCCGAGCTACGCAACCGTGCGGTGCGGGGAGGCGAACTCGTTTCTGCTGTACACCCTCGGCAAACCGCATGAGTTCGCCCCGGTTTCGGCGCTGGCGGAGCCGCTGCGACGGCATTTCTCGCTGGTTGCAACTCCCCCCGCGGATGGCGGGAGCGTCCAGTCCTGGGTCGCCCACATATTCCTGAGCCCGGCTGACGACGTCTCCGATGAGGAAGCACTCGCCCGCGTGGTCGACCATTCCCGGGCGGCCCCGATTGGCCTCGAACTGGGCTCCTTTGTCTCCGCGAACGGTGCCTCAGGCGGGGACCTGGGCTTCGACCAGGCGTCGGGGTGCTACGTGATCGCCCCCGATCAAGGTGAGGTTCGCCTGGAGATCGACGGGCGGAAGCGTCCGACGTTTTCGCCCGCGTTTAAAGTCCTCAACCCCGGCGTTCCGGATGTGTGGGTATACGTTAATCATTTGATTTTCAATGCAATTGCCCGCGATACCGCCGGCAACCTGCTGTTTCAGCTTCCCGGCACCATCGCCGAACCGACGGTCGTGGAGGTGTTGTTCCGCCGCTCGCAACGGTCGGATGCTCCTTGACAGCCGAGCCGCTCAGGCGTATACTTGCAACCCTCGTTTGTCGTTACCCTTTGTAGGACAAGGGCTTAGGAGTACCCCAACGTTTGGGCAAGGCGGATCACTCTGGTGGCCAAGCGGGCAACAAAAACAAAGAAGAGCGGTCTTGGGCGCAAGGCTGCAAAGAAGAAGGCGGCGAGCCGGAAGGGGAGTTCCACGAAAGTCGGGGCCGGAAGATCCTCCGCCAGGACCGGCAAGCGCAAAACATCCGCCAAGAAGACCATGTTGAAGCGCTCGATGGCGAAGCGCGCCGGCGGGGTTCGGGCAAAGGCTGGAGCCTCCGCAAAAGCTACCGCTCCCAAGAGACCTGCGGTTGCAGCGGCTGCTCAAACAAAGAAAGAGACGAAGAAAAGGAAGGCATCAGCAAAGCGCGCCTCGAAACGGTTCGCTCCGAGCGGGCAATCCACCGGGGCGAGCGGGCGTGAATCCACGTATGCCCAGCAGAACGAGCGTCCGTTGCCCAAGACTCATCTGAACGAAAAACAACTTCAAGAGTTCAAGCAATTGCTTGTCCGGAAGCGGGCGGAACTGGCTGGCGACGTCCGGCAGCTTACGCGGGAGGCGTTCAGCCAGGCTGGAGGGACGTCTGCGGAGCGCTCGACGATGCCGATCCACATGGCCGACCTGGGCAGCGACAATTGGGAGCAGGAGTTCACCCTCGGGCTGATCGCCAGCGAGCGCAATTGCGTCCAGGAGGTAGATGAAGCACTTCTGCGGATAAGCAACGGGACGTACGGTGTTTGCCTGGCGACGCGCAAGAGAATCAGCGTGGCTCGCCTTCGCGCCAAACCGTGGGCCAAGTACTGTATTGATTACGCCCGGCTTCGGGACGAAGGACGCGTACCCTGACCCGCTCGGCTACAATGAATGCAGCCTCGGCCGGCGCCGCTCGAAAGTCGCAGGAACCCTCCCGGTCGGTGTTTGCCCACGTTCCATCGAGCCTACGTTTCTTCGGCGTTGCCGCGGTTCTTCTTGCCCTGGATCTCTCATCGAAGGCATGGGTGTTCCAATCGCTCTCGCCGACCGAGCGCCTCCCGCTTTTTGCAAACGCTTTTGAAATTCGCCGCTCGCTCAATGCCGGGGCGGTCTTCGGCACCTTCGCCGGGCAGGTAAACCTGTTCATACTGGCCTCGGTGTTCGCCCTCGGTTTTGTGATATATCTGTTCGCCCGCAGCAGCAGAAGGCAGCGAGGTCTGCACGTTGCCCTGGCGTGCATCCTTGCGGGCGCTTTAGGGAACCTGTACGACCGTGCCCTGGTGACCGCGGATGTGGTCGTCAGCCGGACCGAAACCGGGCGGGAGGAAATGTTCATCGGGAAGATAATGAGCGCGCCGGGAGAGCCTGTCCTGCGTGTCGGAGATTTCCCCGACGGGGGCAATCCGCGCAGTTTCCGGGCGTCGGAGGTGCACGTACGCCGCCAGGGCGTGGTGCGTGATTTCATCAAGTTCGTTCCCAGGTTCCCCGGCTGGGTTCCCCGGCTGGGTGGAGTGGACATCTGGCCGTGGGTCTTCAACATCGCCGATTCCTCCTTGGTCTGCGGCGTCGGCGTGATGCTCCTGACCTGCTGTTCCCGCCGAAAACCGCGCGCGAAGGCCTGATGTGTCAGGACTCCGGGAGCCCCTACTCTTGCCGGCCCGCAAAGAAAGCCGACGCGCCGCCCCAAGGAACCGGTCGGGAAATCGGTCCGACTCGGCTACGGAGTTCGACCGGCGAATGATGGCCCGTGCCATCGTCTTGGCACGAAAGGGTCAGGGCCGCGTCGAACCCAACCCGATGGTAGGCTGTGTGATCGTACGGAACGGCCTGGTCATCTCGGAAGGGCACCACCGGCGATTCGGGGGCCCGCACGCCGAGATCGAGGCGTTTCGGGCGTGCAAAGCAAGCCCGCGCGGCAGCACCGTCTATGTCCCACTCGAACCCTGCTGCCATTTCGGCAAAACGCCCCCGTGCGCCGATGCTCTGATCGAAGCGAAGGTCAGCCGGGTTGTGGTAGGCCTGGTCGACCCCGCCCCTTCTGTAGCGGGCAGGGGAATCCGCCGGCTGCGGGCAGCCGGTGTTTCGGTCCAAACCGGTGTGCTCGCGGAAGAGGCGGCGGAGGTGCTGGCCCCATTTCTTACGGGTAATCGGTTGGAGCGACCCTATGTGATCGCCAAGTGGGCCCAAAGCCTGGACGGGAAGCTGGCCACTTGCAGCGGCCAGTCCCGGTGGATTTCGTGCGCAGCGTCCCGGCGATGCGTGCACCGGTTACGCGCCCGGGTCGACGCGATTCTGGTAGGCTGCCAAACCGTTCTTGCGGACGATCCGAGGCTCACCGCCCGCGACGTACCCATGCGGCGCGTTGCAATGCGCGTGGTATTGGACGGTCGTCTGCGCATTCCCGAAAAGTGCCGCATTGTTGACACTGCTGATTCCACTCCGACTTTGGTCATGACCACCCGCGCCCGGGCGAAGACTTCCAAAGCCGGGCGGCTTACTGGAAGAGCCGTGGACATCATCGCCTGCCGCTCGCGTCGAGGCAGGCTTGTCCTGGGCGACTGTCTTAAAGAGTTGCACAACCGCGGCGTAACCAACCTGCTCGTAGAAGGCGGCCCGACAATCCTAACCGCATTTTTCGACGCGGGTGTCGTGGACGAAGCGTTGGTGTTCACCGCCCCGATGCTGATCGGCGGTAGCGGGGCGCCGGGCCCGCTCGGAGGGCGTGGCGCCCCGCGCGTCGACGAGGCCATAAAGCCACTTGCCGTCACCACCCGCCGATACGGACAGGACGTCCTGCACCGCCTGCGCCTGACCGACCCGCTGGGATGACCAAGGGGATCTCGCCCAGGCGGGCATGAGCCACCAGGGGCAGCACGTTGACGTCGTTCCCCCCATTTATCGGGCAGTTTCTACGCCTCCGTCCACCCGCGCAGGTTCTCGGACCTGAGACGGGCGCGGCATCGCGATGAACGCCGGTCACGGGCGGCCTGGCCAGGCCGCTCTTGAACCGGGTCTGCGAATGTGGTACGCTAAGCGGGGTTCGTCGCGGACCTGCTGACGGCCCTGTCGGGTAAAGATGATCTTCGTCGTAGCGGCCGGCCAGGAGGGTACGGCAAAGATGATCCTTGCCTTACCTCGAGTGTTGGGGGAGGGTGTTGTGCCCACTTGCTAAGCCAATATGAAACCGGGTCCGGTTCCGAGCCGGAGTGGATCGGAGTTGGCATGCCTTTTCGGTTTCGGACGGGAGAGTTGAAGATGCCACATAGTCATAGTCGAAGTTGGCGTATCGTGGTCCTTGTGGCAGCGATGGGATGCGCGACCATGCTCGCTACATCCGGTCCGTCTGAGGCCCTACAGGTCTCGGCGACGACTCCGGAAGAGAACATGGTCGCGACCGAACCGGTGTCGTCTGAGCAGGCCCCGGCTAACCCGGATGTCGAGGAGGCTGCCCCCGTTTCGGCAACCGTCGAAGTCAGCCCCGGGGCTAAAGATGAGGGCAGGGCTCAACTGCGCCCACTGGGCGGCAGCACCGGTCCTGACGGCGTCGGAAGCCGCGGAATCCGTGGCGAACCGCCCCCGACCTGTGAGCCCGGTGCGGGCAGCTGTTTCCTACCCAACGGTAGCCCCGGGTGTGACCACATAGACTGCTGCTCGGCGGTATGTGATCTCGACGACTTCTGCTGCATCTACGACTGGGATGCCCAGTGCGTCCAGTACGCGTGGGAAAACTGTGAACCGCCGACGGATCTTGGTGCCTGCTGTGACAAGAATGACGACTGCTTGGGTATCGTGCCGGAGGACGATTGCGACGGGCAGTGGTACCAGGGGCGGAACTGCGAACAGATCGTCTGCTCGAACGCGGGGGTGGATCTGTGCCCGGGCGAAGTAATCGAGATCGGTTTGTCCATTATCGGGTCCACCATCGGCGCAACCATCGACCTCGGTTTTCCCTGGTGTGGAACGTCGATAACAGCGCCCGGCGTCTGGTACACGGTGATCGGCAACGGCCACACCATCACCGTCACCACGTGCAATTCGATCACGGACTACGACTCGAAGATCAACGTGTACTGCAGTAGTTGCGCGGATCCCACCTGCGTCGGCGGCAATGATGACTCCTGCGCCGAGTTCACTTACCGTTCCACGGTGACCTGGTGTTCCGAGCTTGGAGCAGAGTACTACATTCTGGTGCAGGGTTACGGGGGCGTCGTCGGGAACTTCCAGCTCGACATTGTTGACCAGGGCTCGTGCGACGACCCGGCGTCCGGGTGCACGTCACAAGATTGCGGCAACGGTGAGTGCGAGCAGCCTCTGGAGAATTGCGACGACTGCCCGGAAGACTGCGGGGACTGCTTCTGCGGTAATGGAACCTGTGATTCGGATGAGGACTGCGCCGGCTGCGAGGAGGATTGCGGCCCCTGCCCGGGGGGGGCGTGCTGCGACGGGTTCGCGTGCAGCGACACTACGGAGTTGAACTGCCCGCATACTTGGTTCGAGGGTGAGCAGTGCGCGACGTTCCAGTGTCCGTTCGGTGCATGCTGCGAGGACGCCGAGTGCTTGGGGAACACGTCTCACCAGGACTGTGTGGGCGATTGGCATTTCGGTGAGGACTGTGCCACTTTCGAGTGTCCGGAGGGCGAGTACTGCCGGCCGTGCTACGCCGACATGGAAGACGACTACATCACCAACGTGACGTTCGTGACCATCGACAACACAACCGGTCAGGAGGGGGCTTGCAGTTACCGAGATTACACGCATCTGTCAACTACGGTAGAGCCGGGAAGCACCCATCAGATATCGGTGTCGTTCTTTTCCGAGGGAAACTGGAGGGAATGCGTCAAGGTGTGGGTTGACTGGAACCGCAACTATGAGTTTGAAGCGAGCGAGAGCTACTACCTCGCGTGCGGTGTGGAGACGACGCTGACGGGCGATATCGACGTCCCGGAGGATGCGGCTCCGGGCTGCACGAGAATGCGAGTCATCGAAGAGTACTCTAATGAGCCGGTCAACGCCTGCAACACCGAAACACCTACCGCCTTTGGTGAAGCCGAGGACTATTCCGTCTGCACGGTGGCCGCCTGCCCCGCGGGAGAGGTGGAGTGGCTCGATCCACCGGACAATGTGGTTGACGCCGGCGTGCCCTCCGACATCCACGGCGGGCCCCTTTTGGGCATCGACCGGATCCGCGTGTCCGCCCCTGCGGGCGCCGGGGCGACGTGCTTCACCCTCTGTGAAGACAACGACGGCGGCTTCGGGCCCAACTCGATCGTCGACGTGACTGACAACGGCGATGGCAGCTACACGATCGATCTATCGCGCCCGCTGACGCCCATGGCGGTGACGACCATCACCTACACCGGGACCAATGCGACGGGGAGGTTCACGAGCCACCCGGCCAACGCCAACGCCGACGGGTGGGCCGGCCCGATCGACATCCTGAGCGTGATCGACCACCTCAACGGCGTGCACGGTTTACCGCACGGCCTCTACAGCGCAGACGTGGACCGTTCGGGCGTGGTCGACGCCGCCGACATCCAAGCGGTGATCGACCTGCTCAACGGAGTCGACGTGTTCCCGCCCTACCTCGAGACAGCCCTGCCGGTGAACACGGACTGCCCGTAAGTATGGAGAGATCGTTACTTATCCTCCTCCCCGATCCCCATGCCGCTGCGGTCGGGGTAGGGCGGTCGCTCGGGCGGTGTGTAGGGGTTCCGCTTGATCTCTGCTAACATATGCTCGATGGCTGCGTCCAGTTGCGGATCCGCCCCGTCGACCATCAGGGCCGGATCATCGATCACTTCGATGTCCGGGTCGACCCCGTGCCCCTCGACCCCCCAGGTGCCGTCGGTTTCGTAGAAGGCAAAGGTGGGGGCGGTGATCCCTCCCCCGTCGATCAACCTGGGGTTTCCGGAGATTCCGACCAGCCCGCCCCAGGTGCGCATCCCGATCAACTTGCCCAGGCCGGTCGCCCGGAAGTAATAGGGGAAGCAGTCGCCGCCGGAGCCGGCCAGGCCGTTGATCAGCATGCACTTGGGGCCGAAGTGGGCGTCGAAGGGCCAAGGCCAGTCACGACCATCGCGCCGGGCCCAGTAGTTGGTGATCGGGCGGTTGAGCAGCTCGATGAAACGCGTCGGAATCTGCCCCCCGCCGTTCCAGCGCTCGTCAATGATTAGAGCCTGCTTGTCCCTTTGCCCGTAAAACTGGCGGAACAGATCGTTTTGCCCATTGCGGCCGGTGTCGGGTACGTAGATGTATCCAACCTTTCTGCCGCTCTTTTGTTCGACGTAGGCCCGGTTCTTCTCGATCCACGCCCGGTAGCGCAGGTTGCGCTCGCTGCCCAGCAGCTCAACGACCACCTCGCGGGCGTCGTCGTCGACCTCCAGCTTCTCGCTTACCGTCAGGGTCACGGTTCGTTTGGCCAGACCCTGAAACGCCGCCCAGGGATCCTTGGACGTATCCAGGGGAACCCCGCCGACGCGCAGAAGGAAGTCCCCTTCCTGGACATTTGTACCGGGTTGGCTGAGCGGGCCGCGGGCGTCGGAGTCCCAGGCTCCCCCCTCATAGATCCTGGTGATCCTGTAAGCTCCGTCGTGCAGCTCAAAGTCCGCTCCCAGCATGCCCACCGAGACACTCGGACCGCGGTCCGCGCTGCTTCCTGCGCTGCGGACATAGGCGTGCCCGACGTTCAGCTCGGAGATCAGCTCGCCGATAACGAAGCTCACATCCTCACGCGAGACGCAGTCCGCCAGCATCTTGCCGTAACGGTCGCGCATCGCCTTCCAATCCACTCCGTGCATGTTCGGATCGTAGAAGAAATCCCGCTGGATGCGCCACACCTCGTTGAAGATCTGCCGCCACTCTTCCCGCGGGTCGATTGACGCGGTCATTCCCGCAAGGGACATCGGCTTGTCGAGCTTCTGGTCGGCAGCGGCCTTGACGATGGCCATGGTCTTCTCTTTGCGGATCAGCAGCTTCTTGCCGTCCGCGGAAATGACGAAGCTCCCGGTTCCGTCGAGCACGGTCTTCTCTTCCTTTTTCTTTTCGTCGTCCTTGTCGTTCTTGTCGTCCTTGTCGTCCTTGTCGTCTTTGGTGGGGTCGAAGATCTTGATCGACGGCTTGCCGTCCGAACCGCGCAGGGGCCCGCGCGTATAGATCAAATGACCTTTATCATTGACCGCGAGATTGTAAAACGAGCCCTTGTCCACGGGCAACGGGATCGCCCGCCGCTCGAACCCCTCCAGCTCGATGATCACCGGCTCGATTTCCTCCTCCTCGTCCTCCTTGTCCTCGTCGTCCTCGTCGTCGTTCTCCTTCACCTTCCGGTCACCCTCTTTCTCCCCGTCATCCTTCTCGCCCTCTGACTTGGGGTCCTTCCCATTGGCCGCTTCCTTACGGGCGCGGTCCGGCTCCTTGCCGTCGCCTTCCCCTGAGTCCTTCTCACCCGAGTCGCCCTCGCCTTCCCCTGGATCCTTCTTACCCAAGCCGCCCTCGCCTTCCTCCTTCTCGCCCTTCTCCTCGTCCTCCTCTTCCTCCTCTTCCTCTCCCCAGGTTTCCTCGTCGCTCTTGGGGGCCCAGGGGGACCCGACCTCATCCCGCAGGGGAACTGCCAGGAGCACATCCGTATCCGCGTATATGAAGGAACTGCCGACGTCTTCATAGGCCGGTGAGGTGAACTTGCGGTTGCTGGCGAAGAAGAGATAGTCCCCCTTGCGATCGAAAGTGGGCCAACTGTCGTTGAACATGCCGGCGGTTACCTGGTGTTTCTCTTTGGTTTCTAGGTTGTAGAGCCAGATCGAGGAGAGCCGGTTGTCGCCGCTTTTTGTGTACGCGATCCAGTTCGAATCCGGCGCCCATTGCATCCGGCCCGGCGACGCCCAGGGTTCGGTGTCTAAGAGCTCCGTTTCCGCGCTATCGATGGTGTGCAGGTACATCGCTCCGGTCTTGTCGGTGAAGGTGATGTGCTTCGAGTCCGGCGACCATCCCCCGTTGTAGCGGTATACACTTCCGTCCGTGGTCAGCTTGCGGGTTTCACCCTTTCCGTCGGATTGGGTTATATACAGTTCGTACTCTCCGGTTTCGTCGCTCAGATATGCGATCCACTGTCCGTCGCCGCTCCAGCTCGGGTCACGCTCCGCCACCCCGCTGGTGCGCGTGAGGTTGCGCGGCGATCCGTGCCGGGCGGGCACCGTCCAGATGTCCCCGCGGGCCTCAAAGACTCCTCGCTTGCCGGTAGCGGAAATGTCCCACGCCTGGATAAGATCGCCGACCGGCACGCCGCGCCTGCGGATCTTGGGCCGATCTCCGGGAATCGAAACCTCGACGGAGCGCAGTTGACCGGTTTGCAGGTCGAGCAGGTTTAGTTCAGGGCCGGCCTGGAAAACGATCTCACCACCGCCGCTCGCCCCTGGGCCGATCGCCGGCCACTTCACGTCGAAATTCGCCAGGTGGGTGATCTGTCTTCGGCCCCCGGACTGCATATCATAAGACCAGATGTTCAATCGATGCTCCGGTCCGGAGTCCGAGAGATAATAGACGGTCCGGCCATGCCACATCGGCTGAGAGTCCGTCCCTTCCCAGTCGGTTATCTTCCTGGACGTGTGGCTTATCAGGTTGAAGAGCCAGATGTCGGTGGCCATCCCCCCGCGATAACGCTTCCACGTACGGTGGTCGCGGGTATGCGGAGTATATGCCAACCACACCCCGTCCGGACTGATCGCCCCGTTCGCTCCATAGGGAACGGGCAGTTTGCCGGGCAACCCGCCCTCGGCGTTTACGGTAAACAACTGAGCCTGACGCCCCGAGCCGCCCAGACCGTAGGCGAAGAACAACAGCTCGCCGCTGGGAGTCCAGCCGCAGAGGGTCTCCCCGGCCGGGTGGTGGGTCACGCGCAGGGCGGTGCCGCCCCGGACGGGGATGGTGTACAGGTCGCGGTTGCCGTCGTAATTGCCGACAAAGGCGATCGTCGTGCCCTCGGGGTTGAAGCGGGGAAAGGTTTCCCGCCCCGGTGGGCTTGCCAGGGGAACCGCCAACCCGCCCTCACGTGACACCAGCCAGATGTCGTTGGCGTACACGAAGGCGATTTGGTCAGCGCTTACGTCGGGGTAGCGCAGCATTCCCGCGTGAGGCCGGTGCCCTTCACTCTGCTTGGATGGAGTTGATGCCTCCCGGTCAACCCGAGCGGCCTTCCCTGGGGCCGGCGAATCGTCCGCCGCCCCGGACCCCTCGGCCCGTAGGGTTGCGCACGCGCTAAGGCCTCCTGTTACCAACAAAACGATGGCTACAACGAACAGACGTCCCGTGTTCATAAGCTTACTGTCCTCCTGCAGAAGGCGGGGAGAAGTCATCCTATCCTCGTGTGTTGCGAGAGTAGCGATACCGGAAGCTCAGTCAAACTGCCCGCGGAAAACCCACTACGCCCCCTCCAAAAAACTCCGAAATCATCGTCCGCGAACATTCAATCAAGACCACATCATCCCCGATTCCCCGTGTCTTGCCCCCGTCAGGGCAGTGACGAGGATTGAGTTGCGGCATGCTATCCTCCTTCGCCGAGGGGTGTCTCCGGCCGGGTACGGACCGGTCCCACACGGCTTCCCGCCAAAGCAGCGAGGGCCGTCCGAGGGTGACCCGGTTGCGGCCTTCACGCCGGCGCTAAAGAAACCGGTTGAAAACCGGTTCCGCTGGGTTGGTTGTAACGGCGAACCTGCGAACCTGCTATATGTTTGCGTAAGAACAACGAGACTTGCTCGTCATACAGGAGTCTGGGATATCCGGGAGGCCACTCCGGTCTATGTCTCGTCAATCATGGGCGGCTAAACAGCACCGTGTTTCATAAGTCTCGAAACCACTGTTGGGTGCCACGGACAAACTTGTTTGTCCGTGCGGGTGAAGCGTCTGTTCGGACCCGCTCCCCGGACAAGCGGAGCTTGTCCGTGGCGTCCATATTCGCAGGACTTGTGAAACGCTCTACTGGACCAGCGTGCGCGAGTACGCGCCAACGTGAACGTCGGCGACCCGCGCGCTCACCCTTGACATCGTTGCGCGAAGTAAAGGGCAGGCGGTCGCGGTTCGGATCGCCGGCGCCGAATCACCCACGGTCATTTAATACGGTGTTTCGCACGTTCCGCGGCTCAGGTTGTGGTCGTGCTTCCGATACACTATACTGCGTTCCCGGATCATTGCCCGGACTCTCTTTGGCCCTCGTTCTCGCGATAGAGGTCTATCATGCGCACATCGAGCGGCCTACGCGTCGAGCTTCTCCTCGCAGCCGCCATTCCTGTCGTCCTCGCTACCCCCGCAGGTGCCAAGCAGGACCGCCCCGCCGCGCCCACTATCGGAACGGAAGTCGGGCAGATGTATCCCGACTTCCTCCTTCCGAGTCTGGACGACGGGCTCGGGCGTCTCTCCGACTATCGCGGCAAAAAGGTTCTGCTCATTCACTTCGCCTCGTGGTGAGCGGGCTGCCGCCGGCAGCTGCCCGTGTGGCAGGAGGTGCTCAAACCGCATGTGGAGTCGGGCCGGGTCGTCGCGGTCGGCGTGGTGCAGGAGCAACATCCCGAGCGGGCCGGGCTCTACCGTCAGTGGCGTAAGCTCGATTGGCCGATCTATGTGGACGCCCCCAACGTGCTTGGCCTCGCAGTTGTACCGGTCGTCGTCGCCCTGGACGAATCGGGAATCGTGCGTCACCGGCGCATCAGACCATCGAACGTGGTGAGCGAGTTTCTCGAGCGCAGCTACCCGCCGATGGCTGGGCCCGGGTCCCTAAACCGGGCGGAAAAGCCGGACGTCGGGCTCCTGCTCGAACAGGCTGATCGCTCGCCCTCCGTCGAATCGTGGCGCAGCGTCGGCGACTATCACTTCTTCAATGGCGGGCCCCGGGGCATTGCTCGGGCGGTAACGGCATACGAGAAAGCGGTGGAGTTGGATGCCATGAACGGTCCGACCCGGTTCCGCCTCGGGGTCGCCCTTAGGCGCAGGTATGAGTCGGAAATGCGCCGGCCTGGTGACGCCCAGGCAGCCGTCGAACAGTGGGGCAAGGCTCTTGCGATAAATCCCAATCAGTACATCTGGCGGAGGCGGATTCAACAATACGGCCCGCGCCTGGACAAGCCGTATGACTTTTACACCTGGATCGAGGAGGCCAGGAAGGACATCCTCGCTCGAGGCGAACAGCCCGTAAGACTCCCGACCGAACCCACAGGCTCCGAGGTTGCAACTCACCTGCGCCGGCCCTCACCCGACGCCCCACCGGTCAGGTCCGACCCGGACCCCCAAGGACGGATCAACCGCGACCTCAAGGGGCTCATGCAGATCGAAAGTGTGGTTACCCCCGCCAGGGTTCAGCCGGGCCAGCGCGTGCGCGTCCAGGTGGCCTGCCGATTGAACGAACAAACGAGACCTTTGTGGAACAACGAGGCAAAGGACCTTGTTCTTTCCGTCAGGCTGGCAGACGGGATGTCATTTGCGGAGGGAGATTTCAGCTATCCGAACCCGAATCGCCCGGAGACCCGTGAGCTGCGCGTTTTGGAGTTAGAGATCGCGATCGAGGGGAACGTGAAACCCGGACGATTGCGACTTCCCGCCTACGCTCTCTACTACGTGTGCGAGAAGGCCGGTGGGGTCTGCCGCTACCTGCGCCGGGATTTCACGATCGTCCTCCACGTGGACCGAAACGCCCCGAAGATTCAATGAGCTTCGCTCCCATCTGCGGTGGCTGACGGGTAGTCCGACTCGCAGTGATCGCCCCAGACTTCGGAAACACGATACCCCACCGCTTTGCCGCCGGCGCGAGGACTCGGTAGAGTACACATTCGACTCGATCAGCCGGACGGTCGCCCGGTCGGCGAACTGCCATCGGTCGCAGGTCCGGAGCCGGTGAATCGCTGCAACCTTGGCATACGGAAGGAAGCCGCATTTGTCTTCGCCCGATCAGTCATCCACCCGAGCGGCACCTGTGTTCAACCGGTTGGAAACCGGTTCCACACCGGATAAGACGCTTACCCCGGCTATGCGCCAATACGTCGAGCAGAAGAAACGCGTCGGCGACGCAATCCTGCTGTTTCGCATGGGCGACTTTTACGAGACGTTCTACGAGGACGCCGTTCTTTGCTCGAAGGTGCTGGGGATCGCCCTTACCTCGCGATCCAAAGCTGCGGACCCCATCCCGCTGGCGGGCATCCCCTACCACGCCCTGGACGCCTATCTGCGCAAGCTGGTCACCGCGGGGTATCGGGTGGCCATCTCCGAGCAGCTCGAGGACCCCAAGGAGGCCAAGGGCGTCGTCCGCCGCGACGTGGTTCGCATCGTCACCGCCGGCACGCTTACCGAGGAGGGGCTCTTAAACGAGCGAGATGACAACTTCCTGGCAGCGATCTGCATCCGCGGTGACAGTGCGGGCATGGCCATGGTCGAGCTGGCCAGCGGACGCTTCGAGGTCCTCGATGTCTCACCCGATACGCTTCTCGACGAACTGGTACGGGCACAAGTGGCGGAATTGCTCGTCGATGACGAACGCGACGGACCCGCCCAGGGCGTGGCCAAGCAGGTGGGCGAGCTGTGCGGCACCACGATCACCCGGCGTCCGCTGCACGAGTTCTCCAGGTTTCAGGCGGAAAAGTCGCTGCTTGCTCATTTTCAGGTATCCACCCTGGCGGGGTTCGGCTTCGACTGTGGAACCGGTTTCCCAACCGATCGCATCGACGCTTCGCTTTGCGCCGCCGGCTGTGTGGTTCAGTACCTGCAGGAGACCCAGAAGACCTCGCTCGGGCACATTACCGCCCTCAGGCGCCGAGTCAGCGGCGATTCGTTGCAGATCGATCACAACAGCTTTCGGTCGCTGGAAATCGAGCGGACCCTGCGCAGCGGCCGGCGTGAGGGGACTTTGCTGTGGGCAGTCGATCGGACGGTCCATCCGATCGGTGGGCGGAGGCTTGCCCATTGGCTGCGGGCCCCGCTTACCTGCGGGGCGGACATCGCCGCTCGTCATGATGCCGTCGGCTACCTGGTGGATACCGACCTCATCCGAGCCCAAGTTCGTAAGGCGCTCAAGTCCATGGCCGACGTCGAACGCATCGCCGGGCGGGTCGCTCTGGGGCGGGCCACCCCGCGGGATTTAAGAGCGCTCGGCTCCACGCTCGACGCCCTGCCAGCGGTGGGGGAACTGCTGGGCGACTGCCGGGCTGGGATCCTCACCGAGGCGGCCGGTGATTTCGAAGGGCATGGCGACCTTGCGGACCTCCTTCGCCGGGCGATTCGTAGCGATCCGGCGCCCACGCTTCGCGAGGGCGGGGTCATGGCTGACGGGTTCGACGAGGAGCTTGATCGGCTTCGGGCGATCGGCCGGGACGGCAAGGGGGCCCTCGCGGAGTATCAACAGCGGGAAAGCAAACGCACCGGGCTCGGCTCTCTCCTAAGGGTGGGGTTCAATCGCGTCTTTGGCTACTACCTGGAAGTGCCCAACAGCGCCAAGGATCGCGTTCCGCCCGAATACGTTCGTAAGCAGACCATCAAAAACGCCGAACGCTACATCACCGACGAACTCAAGAAGTACGAGACCGAGGTGTTAAACGCCGAAAAGCGGGCGATCGAGCTAGAGGTCCAGCTCTTCGAGCGGGTGCGTCAGCAGGTGGCTGACGGGTTGCAGCCTCTGATGCGCCTCGCAGAAGCGATCGGCCGGCTCGACTGCCTGGCAGGTCTTGCCGAGCTTGCGATCCAGCGTCGTTACGTTCGCCCGGAGTTCGTTTCGGAGAACAAGCTCGATATCCGCGACGGCCGGCACCCCGTGCTCGATCAAACGCTTGCCGACAGCTTCGTCCCCAACGATTGCGCGATGAGCGAACCGGACGCGACGCTGTTTGTCATCACCGGACCCAACATGGCCGGCAAGAGCACCTACATCCGCCAGGTCGCCCTGCTTTCGCTTCTTGCTCAGATCGGTTCGTTCGTCCCCGCCCGCAAGATGACCCTCTCTGTTGTGGACCGCATCTTCGCCAGGGTGGGTTCGTCGGATGAGATCATGCGGGGCCGGTCGACCTTCATGGTCGAGATGACCGAGACCGCCAACATCCTGCACAACGCCACCGAGCGCTCGCTGGTGGTGCTGGATGAGCTGGGTCGCGGAACCAGCACGTTCGACGGCTTGTCGTTAGCCTGGGCGATCACCGAACACCTCGCCAGTGAGATCAAATGCCGCTGCCTGGTGGCTACCCACTACCACGAGATGACCGAGCTCGCCCAACTGCTAAAAGGGGTTCGCAACTACAACGTGGCAGTCCGGGAGATCGCCCCCGAGCCGCGGGCATTGGCCCGCGCGAACTCTCCTCGCCCCGCTGATCCCAGCCACGAGGAAGGAATCGTTTTCTTGCACGCAATCGTCGAGGGCGGGGCCAGCAAGAGCTACGGGATTCACGTCGCCAGGCTGGCCGGCATCGCCAAGCCGGTGATCGAGCGCAGCCGGGAGGTGCTCGACGAACTCCAACGCGGGTTCGAACGGGAATCGCGCGGCGCACAGCTTTCCCGCAAGAAGACCAAGGACGACGCCCAGCTTTCGCTTTTCCGCCAGCCCGGCGACGAGCTGCTCGACGCCCTGCGGGACCTCGACATCGACAAGCTGACTCCGCTCGAAGCCCTGCGGAAGCTTGCAGCCTTGAAGGAACGTCTCAGAGAATGAATCCCGGATTGGCGATTGCGGATTGCAGATCGTCGATTGCCGATTGCCGATAGCCAGGCATCCATGAAGAGGCTGTTCGGAGTCAATAGGCGTTTCGCATTTCTTGGGCGTCTCCGGTCGGCGTCAGCCCCCTTTCCGAATAATGTATATAATAGGGACAGTCACGAATGGCACTGCCGCGGTTTTTCGGCCTGCCACGGGGTTTATGGGGTTCGTTGGATGTGTGTGGCAGTCCCTTACCGCGCCCGGAGAGACCGCGAATACCCCTGCGAAGGACCCAAGAAGCGAGGGAACCCGGCTTGTCGCCTGACACCCTTTCCCAATATGCGAAGGCGGTATAAGCAGGCCGTGGAGGTGACAAGTGTAGCTGTAGTGCGGGGTCCGAATCAGGATTGTGGGTCGATTCCCAAACCGAGCCCGGAGGGCAAGCGACGGGTGCTCCTTTCATCGCTCACCGGTACCCCGGGCCGGCGCTTGGGGCTCGGATCAATGGTCCCACCCCCTGGGTCCCTACGCGAATAAAACCCCACGGCTTGCGAATTCAGGTGTGGAGACGGCCCGACGTGGGGCCGGTCACGGCGGCGGCTCTTTGAGTCAGCGGTCAGCGTGCATATCATCAGCCTGGAGGCTGATTGAGCGAGGAGCAACGGATGTTTGGCCAACTGGTTTTCGTTCGTCTCAGGGCTGCGCAGAAAGCCCTGCGCGACGGACGGCTGGACGAAGCCCATCGACTGGCAACCGCACCGGACCTTCGCAAACATCCTCGGGCCGCTACGGTTCTTGTCGGCTTGACCGAGCGTTTCCTCGAGCGGGCCCGGACGCACTTCCGGGCCGATCGCTTCGTCGAAGCACTGGCTGATCTCGACCGGGCCGAGGCCGGCGACGTCAGACAGGACGAAATCGCCGAGCTGCGGTCCAACGTGACTACCGTGGCTGCCGAAGTCGAACGCATGCAAGCCTCGCGACATGGCCGGGTGCAGGACGCCAAACGACGGATCGAGGGCGGGTCGCTGGCGGCGGGGCGTAAACTGCTCGAGCAGGCCAGCGAGGCCGATCACGCCGCCCGGCGGCTCAAGCGGAAGGCGGCTAACCGTGTCGGGGAGGTGATGGACATCGTGGAGCAGGTGGAGAGACTCATCGAACAAGGCCAGCACGCGGCCGCCGCCCGGCGTATCCAACGGGCAAGATCACTGGACGCCCACGACGAGAGGATCAGCGAAATCGAGACGCGGTTGTGCCGGAAGGTGCTGGACGCCGTTCGGACGGCCCTTATGGCCGGCCGGCTTGGCCGGGCGTCGGACGAGCTTGGCTGTCTGGGCGATCTTGGTGCATCGCTGCCCGCCAAACGCGAACTGATGGAATTGCTCGCCACCGCCGCGGAAGCGGCCCGATCCGTTGCTTGCGGGAAGTACGGCGACGCTCGTCGCTGGGCGATGAGTCTTGCCCGGCTGCTTCCCGACACCCCCTGGATCGAGCAGGCGATTGAACAGATGCGACAGATAGATGACATTCGCACGGCACTAACCGCCGGACCGCTGGGAGAGCGGATCGCCACTCCCGCCGGCGCCCCAGACCTCCGGCAAGGAGGATCCGCGCCCTCCCCTGCCCCCCCCGCGAGGCTGGATGAGACGGTCGGGATTCCCGGGCGGTCGCGGGAGATGGGAGCGTTGCCGGAACGTCTGCTGCTTCTGGTTGACGGTGGGGGCAGCTACCTGTTGCTCCGCGGCGACCGGGTGTCGATCGGCCGGGCTGCCTGTGACGATCCGCCGCCGGTCGCCATCCTCAGCGATCTCGCCCCGAGGCACGCTGATCTTGCACGAGTTGACGATGACTATTTCCTGTTCAGCGGTCGGGACGTCGAAGTAGCCGGCCGAAAGACCAGGCATCATCTGCTGCGCGACGGTGACCGCGTGCTTCTGGGCAAGAAGGCGAAGTTCACCTTCCGGCTCCTAAGCCGCAGGAGTTCGACAGCGGTGTTGGATCTTTCGGACACGACCAAGATGCCCAACGACGTGCGGCGGGTGATCCTGCTCGACCATCACGCGACGATCGGACAGGGCGAGCACGCCCATGTCCGCTGCCGCCACGCGGGCACGCCGCTGATTCTGTTCGAGCGCGGAGGTGCAATCTGGATTCGGGCCAAGAACGACGGGCACGTCGACACCGAAGCGGTGCGCCTGCCCCTCGGGGAGCCGGTGGAGGTTCACGGTGTCGGCCTGGTGCTGGCTCCGTGGAAAGTCGGAAAGGTCGGCGGTACGAAGGTGTAGCGACCTGTGGCACACCCACCCGATTCCAAAAGTGGCTAGAGAGTATAAGCGACAGGGACGGGCGTTTCCCGGAAGATAGACGTAGCGAACCATGGCCTACACATTCAAACATGGCGATCGACCGCTGGATGGTTACACGATCCAACGCCCGGTGGGCAGCGGTGGATTCGGCGAGGTCTATTACGCGGTCAGCGACGGCGGTCGCGAGGTCGCCCTGAAGTACCTCAAAGAGAATCCTGAGGTCGAGCTTCGCGGCGTAAGCCACTGCATCAACCTTAAGAGCCCGCACCTGGTGACCATTTTCGACGTGAAGAAAAACGCGGAGGGGGACTACTTCATCATCATGGAGTACTGCTCCGGACCGTCGCTTCGAGATCTGCTCATCGCCGAGCCGGGCGGTTTTGAGCCTCAAAAGGCTGCGTTCTTCATGCGCGAGATCGCCAAGGGGCTTTCCTATCTGCACGACCGGGGGATCGTGCACCGCGATCTCAAGCCGGGCAACCTGTTCTACGATGACGGCTACGTGAAAATCGGAGACTACGGGCTCAGCAAGTTCATCTCCGTCTCCCGTCACAGCGCTCAGACCGCCAGCATCGGCACGGTGCATTACATGGCCCCGGAGATCGGCAGCGGCAACTACTCGCGCGGCGTGGACATCTACGCCCTCGGGGTGATGCTCTACGAGATGCTGCTGGGCAAGGTGCCCTTCGAGGGCTCGTCGATGGCCGAGGTG
>SDBU01000692.1_pt1 | contig 47895 bp, 69 predicted proteins | sample 2277071 | NCBI WGS metagenome assembly SDBU01 (sample SAMN10397929, study PRJNA504765) | marine sediment metagenome | isolation source: marine sediment core GS08_GC12, 126 cmbsf | place: Arctic Ocean: Gakkel Ridge, Loki's castle | collected 2008
TGGAGAAGGTGTTTCAATTGACGATAGCGGCTCTTTCTCTATGGTTTTGGGAGCACTCTTAGCTCTTGGCCTTTTATGGTTGCAAGAATTGAGGGTTGGGAAGAGAGACAAATTGGTTAAGACCCTAATTGAAGGTGTTGAACATGCGGATGATTCGAGGGTTAAAAGAGATATTAAGCTATTATCTATTGCAGATGAGAATGAAGAGTATCTTGCCAAGAGAGTACAAAAGCTGACAAAAAAGAGGGCATCAAAATGTGGAAAGAATTAGGCGTAGACGAATGGTTTGGCGAGATTCAGCGAGGCTTAGACTTTAGAAGGGATTTTGGACTCGAAGAGAGATGGGCCGACCTAGAGGCTATGTTCTATAATGTGCAGAGGAATACTTCTCAAAATGCCGGACCAAACATAATTCAATCCACCGGTGATGCCTTGCTCGCTTCCCTCAATGTTCCGCATCCTAAAATTGTAATCAGGCCAACCTGGGTTGGTAATGTTGAAAAGGCTCGAGTGCTTGAGGCTGTAGATAATAAGCTCTTGACACTAATGAAGATGAGAAGAGAAGTATCGATTTGTGGGCTTCACGCATTTTTGTGGGGCCGAGGGATTTTGAAGATTGGTTATGATAGTGAGTGGGGATGGAACCCAGAATTTGATAAGTGGGGAGCACAGGATTTGCAGCTTGGAACTTCTCTAACCCAATTTGACAAGAAAGGCCGAAGAATTGAATTTTCTTCAAAGGTTCGGCCAGGCACCCCTTGGGTAAAAGCAGTGCTGCCTCATGATATTGTAGTGCCCTATGGAGTGAAGGAAATAAGTGAAAGTCCCTGGATTGCCCATAGAGTGGTTCGGCATGTGGAGGATGTAAGGGCCGATAGGAAATATACTAAAACCAAAGATCTTCAACCAGTAATGTCCATGAAAGATTACACCGCATCTTATACGAGTGTGATGAAGCGATATCGAGTGGGTCAGGATATTACTAGTGTGCAGGTGCAGGAGGAGAGAGACCTGGCGGATTTCGTGGAGCTTTGGGAGATTCATGATAGGAGAACCGGAAAGATAATTGTTCTCGCTACTGATCATGACAAGATGCTGAGGAATGAAGACGATCTCTTGCAATTAGGAGGCTTGCCCTTTGTGGGATTGAACTTCGTGCCTAATGCTAGAGCCTTTTGGACAACCCCTGATGCCTATTATTTGAAATTCCATCAAGCCGAGCTTACAGACATTGCTATTCAAGCCAGCAAGAATCGCCGCTTGGGAGTGCTCAAGTTTCTATATGATGAAGTTGCTTTTGACGACGAAGAGCTTGCAAAGCTTCTTACTGTAGATGTTGGTCCTGCGGTTAGAGTAAAAGGAGGAATAGATATTGAGAAAGCTATAAAAGTGTTTAATCCTCAAACTCCAAATAGCTTCCTCTATCAAGATGCTGAGTCTGTTCGTAGAAGTGCTAGGGAAGCAGTTGGGTTTTCAAGAAATCAAGTGGGAGAATTCGAGCAAACTGGACGCCGCACGGCTACAGAAGCTGGAATTGTGCAACAGGGTTCTGAGCTTCGAATGGACTTTAGGCAACTCGCGATGCGTGATCTATATGTAGATAGCTTCGAGCTTATAAACTCTATCATTTTCAAGCTTTGGACTCGAAGATCCTGGGCAGAAGTGGTGGGTGAAGATGGTGCTCAAAAGTGGGAAGAATTCATAGGCACGAGTCTAAAGGGCGATTACCAATATGATACTCAATTCTCGGCAGATAACGAAAAGTCTAGAGGTGCCTTGGATGCAGAGGCACTCCAATACTACGGTATGTTCTCGCAAGACCCAACAGTAGATCCGCAGGCTTTGCGGAGCTTTGTTTCTAATAGATTGAACAATCCTGAATTAAAGGGCTTGTTTGCCCAGGGAGGCCAAAATGCCAATTTACGTTTACCAGTGCAAGGCGGACAACAGGGAGGTGCGGGAGTACCGCAGGGTCGTGGATCGGGCCAAGTTGCCTAATTGTCCTGATTGCAAGAGATCAATGAAGTGGATTCAATATCCAGGTTGTAATGATCTAACTTGGAAACCAATAACTCTAGAGCACATAAATGTAGAAGGCGAGGGGCCACTAACCTTTGATAAGAAGAAGGATTTGCAAAGATATTGTAAGAAGCACAAGCTTGCTTCTAGTGCATTACTCTAAAGGAGCGAATGATGGTTTATAGACCAAAAGAGCAAAGCCTTATTATAGATAAGAATAGTGAGTTCGATAAAAAGGTTCTCTTTCGTAAAGAAGGAGAACGCTGGGAGTGGATGTTTCAACACAAGGATGAGATGAAAGCAATTACTCTCAATGACATTCATACTATTGAAAGAACCATCAGGGTTGGCTATCGCGAGTATGTCGCAAGGATGAGATTAGAAAAAGCGAAAAGAAAACACTTAGAAGCTAAAGGAGTTAAGTAATGGCACTGGCACAAGAACTTGGTGAAGAAAGATTAGAAGAAGAAAAAGTAGAGGCTCAAGCTGCGGCAGAAGCAAAACAAGCTGAGGAGCAAAGCGAGGAAGACAAGACTAAAGCTCAAGAGAATGAAGTAGCTGAGAAGCTTCAAAATATCGATCAGAAGATTGATTCTAATGAGATACTTCGTCAGGTTCAGAGCATCCCTGAAGTCCGGCAGGTGCTAGTAGCCCTCAAAGAAGGCCGTAAAATCAAGGTTGTTGATGAAGTTGAAGAAGTAGTAGAGCCCGAGACTCCTCCAATTGGAGGGGATAAGCCCCTCGAAGAATTAACCAATCAAGAGTTTCAAGATAGATTGTTGCAAAAGCTTGGATCTTCTGTAGATAAGGTTATCAATAAGAAGTTTGAAGCCTTCGATGAAAGAATGAAAAAGGTAGACGACTATGTGAGTGCTGCTCAGAATGAGAAAGCCTCCTCACAAATAGAAGAAGCGAAGAAAAAGTTTCCTGATCTGGCGAAATATAAAGAAGAAATGAGAGGCATATTGGAGAATCCCAATTTAACGGTTGAGGAGCTCTTATTGCTCTCTAAAAGGAGAAAAGGCGAGTTAGAATCCCTTAATCCTAAGCTTGATACTGAAAAACCCAGCGGCTCTTCAGGTAGACCTTCAATAAGGCAACGAGAAGCCCCGCTTCCTCCAGGGAAAAAAGGCTTCGACCAATTGCTCAGAGATGGGCTCGGGAGGCTCAATCTGGAGAGTGCTGAGTAAGGAGTTTAGATATGGCAACTACGTTACAAAATTGGACAAGAACTCTTGACGATGAGTTCACCCAGACTTGGTATGAAATCCGCAAAGAGGCGATAGATAATATTCTAGACGCTACTGTAGTGTGGGCTGCGTTGAAAGAAAGGGGCTGCTTGCGACCACAAGTAGGTGGCATTAGAATAGAGCGGACGATTCGCTATGGTGAGGAAACAACCACTGCTGTAGAAAAGGGTGATGTTTTGTCACAGGGCGAGCCGGAGCTCAAGACCGCAGCTTTGTGGAATTGGAGATATGAATCTACTCATATTCAGAGAAGTAGTTTCGACGACGCTGAGAACGCCGGTAAGTTCAAGATCAATGATTATATTAGTGATAGGATGACGGCTGCTCGAGAATCAATGGTCTTGAAGTATGAAAGCAATCTCTTTAGGAATACTAATGTCTTAGAGACCGGCAAGAACATGCAGGGTCTCAACGACGTTGTGCCGGATATTGAATATTCTGGTACTGCCTGGCATGATAATGTTACTTATCTCTCAGGCACTAATTTAAGTGTTTATGGTGGAAATAGAAGGCCTGCAACTTATACAGACTCTGGAAATGGTGTGTATAAACCAGCTACAGGTAATACTTGGTGGGGTCCGTCGTATATGGAGCTTAATACTCCTCATGAAGTGAACCTGGTTAGTGATATGAAGAAGATGTATAATAGCGTGCATAATAACCAGCAGGCTCCGAATCTGATTGTTACCGACCAGAATTTGTTTGAGATTTATGAAGATTTTGCACTTGATGCTTCTCAGATTATTAAGGATGAAAGCACCAAGCTTGCTGATCTTGGCTTTGAAGTATTAAGGTTCAAAGGAAAGCCAATGGTGTGGACTCCTAATATTAATAATAGGGGCACCGCTGGTTCTAATAGTCAAATGCTCTTCTTGAACACCGACTATATTGATATAGTTTATAATCCTAGTCTCTGGTTTGATCTGTCAGAGTGGAAACCGATTCCTTTGCAGGCTGAACGAATTGCACATATTCTGAGTGGATGCAATCTTATAACATCTCAGCCGCGTCGACATGGTAGGTTGTATGAGACCTGGGCATAAGCCTTGGTTTTAATGGAGATAAAAAATGGAAAAGCAGATATTTAGAACAAGGACTGTTACACAGTCTAGTAGCTCTGATCTTGAAGGTGTGGGTACTTTGCGGTGGATTGGACCTAGTTTGTTTCGATGGGTTCGAAACTACCACACGAGTGCTTTATCTACAAGCAATGTTGTTTTTCACAAAGATGGTGATGCAGCGAATTTTGTTGAGCGGGTTTATGATGGCTTAACAGGCGATCTTGGTTTTATGGCTGGAGTTGTAGTATCAACAAATGATTTAAGTGCTGATTCTACTGGCTCTGCTGGTGATGGTGGCTTTGGCTGGATTCAAGTATATGGCTATAATGCAGCTATTCACATGTTTGCTTCTGTCAAGGCCGCAAACTTTGTGATTGCGGCCGGCGATGAGCTTCTTGGAACCAATGGTGGAACCGCCTTGATTAGAGCAATTAGTGCTCCTTCTTGGGGTCGTCATATTCTAGCTTTAGAGGCTCTTACTACTGCTAAGACCTCTGGCGGCCAAGCAAAGAAAGGTTTTATTAATTGTCTCTAAGGACTGCCTTAGGAATACCAATTATTGACCATGTTCCTGGCGAGGCCGTAGTTGGTCTCGTCAGGACAGCGGTCGACATCTCTCGGCTTGGGAGCATTTGTGTGATTAGTGCTCTTAATAGATTGCCAGTGGATTTTGCCAGACAACAAATGCTTGAGGAAGCTTTATCTCAAAAAGACATTGATCTAATGATGTGGGTAGATAGTGATAGTGTGATTAGAAAAGGAACCTTTGAGAAGTTGCTATTTACTATTAGGGAAACTAAGGCGGTTTTGGTAAGTGGTCATTATTATCAGCGAGGCTATCCCTTTGCGTCTACTTGGACAAAGCTATTTCCTAATGGTGTTGTTGGTAGGGTTCCTTTTCAGCCAGATAGTGGATTGATGGATATAGACGGTTGTGGATTAGGCTGTGCTCTCTTAGACCTGAATTGGATTAGAGAAAATCTCAAGAGTCCTTATTTTGAGGTTAGATCTGCTAGAGATGGTTCTGAAGGGGTTACTTGGGAAGATACACATTTTTGCTTGTTGATCCGAGAAAAAGGTGGTAAGATAATAGGTGATACGAGTGTTAGCTGTGGTCATCTTTTTACTAGGCGAGAGATTAATGAAACCAATCATGAAGTGTTTAAAGATTTTGTAGATAACCTTGGAGAAGCGAAATGTCCATTATAGAACCAAAAACGAAGATCCATGTTCCAGAGGGAATTACTAGAGCTTATTCATATGGTTCTTTTATGATTCCACTCTACGCGAGTTTAAATGCAACTACTGGTCCTGTAATGGAGATTGGTGGTGGGATGCTTAGCACCCACTTGCTGCACTTTTTGTGTGGCTTCGCTGAACCTATTAGGTATCTCTACACTGGCGAGCTGAATCCAGATTGGTATGAGGAAATAAAGGAATACCAGAGCGATAATCACAAGATTGATCCTCTACATGATTTAAATAACATTCCTATTGATAAGAAGTGGAGTGTTGTGCTTTTGGATAGTGATGACCCAAAGTTGTTGCTCGAAAAGTATCCTCAAATTCCAAAAAGTTGGAATCCAAATAGTGAAGGCTACAATCTGCGAAAGGGTTTGTTGTTCTACATGAAGGAAAAATCTAATGCTGAGGTTTTTGTGATTCACGACTCGGATCATCCCTTGTTTACTAATGATAAGCTTTGGCAAAAAACAATTGGTAGCTTCCAATATAGGTGGGAGTTTAAAATGGAGAAGCCTTATACACTCGTGTTGAGTGACACGATAGATGTGGAGGCTAGGTTAAAAGATAGTTTTTAAAAGAAACTATCTATTAGAATTGGAGAAACAAAATGGCAATAGGAACAAATCTCAAACCTATTAAGGGACCGACTGCTCAAAAAACTGTTTTTAAAGCTTTGCTTGGTGGTCTTGGTGGGAATAAGAGAAGTCCTGGAAGCACCATGCCAGGTGGTTATCACAGGTTAACAAATATCTTTACTAAGGTAAGTGGCACTGCTCCTACTACAAATGCTTCTGAAGACGACCCAACTGGAGTTGGTGATCTGTGTTTGCATTATAATGCTGCTGTGGTTTTTCAGGATCTCTATAGATGCACAGCATATACTAGTACAAGTGTATTTGTTTGGACTAAGATTGTGGAGTAAGAGCTATGACTAGATCCGAACTTAGAACTCTAGTACAAAGTATGATTGGTTTGACCACAGAAGATACCCTGATCAATCAGGGCTTAGAATTTGGGATGAAGTACTTCGGCGGCCTTCATGATTTTAGGGAGATGACTGGTGTTCTTTTTCTTTCTACTGTAGCCGATTCTTCATCGATGGCACTTTTTCCTCAAATGCTTCACTTGAAAATGATAAGACTTTTAAATGGAACCCAATCGTATGAGATAATTTTGAAGCCTCAAACTTGGGTGCTACAGCGATGGCCTAATCCTGCTGCTTTGAACTCAGCTAAACCTCAATATTGTTATAGGGACTTCTCTTTTCTTTATTTTTATCCTGTTCCAGACGCGATTTATACTATAGCAGTAACTTTTTCGGCTATTCCAGATATGGATAGCGATGATGATGAGAGTGATATTTCCCTGATTGATTACCCACTTGCTTGTTGGGCAGCAGGGTTTGTACTTGATGCTCTTCAACGGTGGGAGAGTGGAGCTCAGTGGAGACTAAGAGCCATGGATGCTTTTAGAGAAGCTATGCGAACTGATAAGAGAGATAATGTTTTTAGGAAACATGTTGGACCTGATCATTTAAGAGGTGTTGATAGGGGAATTGGTTATAATGATTATCTAGATCCATTTGCCGGACACGGCGGGAGGCTTCCATAATGCCACTTGGTGTAGGTTACAAAAGTACAAGCGTTGGTAAAGCAAAGAAAAATAAAAGGGCCAAGAGACGAGTTCGTTCTAGGGCTAGTAGCTTGACCAAGATGCGAAAGGGAAAGAGGTGAGATAGATGACTCTAGGTGATGGAACAGCTTGGGATGAACTCGCTCCAGCGAATAGTGATAATGTAAGTGCTGCTGACGATGAGATTAGAGATCTTCGCAAGGGCGTTAGAATTAGAGTAGATAAGGAGCATGTATCTCTTGGTCTTAGTTCTGCCGGTGGAGAGCATCGAAAGGGAAGTGCTAGAGTCTATCGTAGTGCTACTGCGAGCCCACCAACACAAGATCCAGAAGGAAATGCTTTAGATGCTACTGACGATGCAAGAATGTGGATGGACTCAACCACCAAGCAGCTTAGTGTTTATAGTGGGAGTGCGTTTGAGCAAATAAAGGTTGACAAGGATGCTATAATTGTAGCTACTAAAGGTGCAGATGCAGATTATAATGCAATTCCAATAGTAGGAGCAGGGAGATATACTGGAGATGGAGTTGGTCTTACACAGAAAATTGCTGTTTTTGGTGCTGCTCCTATTAAGCATATAATTATTGCTATAGATGATTCTACTATAAGCTCTTGGGAAGCAGTTAAAACCAGTACTGGAACACTCGATTGGGGCGTTCAAGCAGCACAAGCAGAACTAAATATTATTGGGTTACTAACAGGAGGAGATGCTGGAAGTTTTAATGCTACAGGAGCGGTAAATACACTCAATGAAACTTATCACTTCTTCGCTATTGGAGATTGGACAACCTAATGATAGAAAGAGGATTCCTACCAGTTGATGGGTTTTTTCCTTTTAGAGGCTTAAACTCTAGCGATCCCTCTACATTTATAGATCCAAGGCTCTCACCTCTATTGAAAAATGTAGAGATTAGACAAGGAGTGTTGGAGAAGCGTAGGGGCTATCTTGAGCTTCCAGTAGATGCAGGGGTAGATGGTGGAGGGGGTTCTAAAGAAGGAACCGTAGTGGGATTGGTAGAGTGGGAGGAGCTTGCTGCTGGAGCCAAGAGGTTTGCCCTAATAACAACCACTAAACAATACGCCTATGATGCCGCTAATGTTCACTGGGACGACATCACAGGAACATCTGGGCTAACTGGAGCCATTACCGACGATTTTGATTCTGTGGTTGCTCAAGATGCAACCCAAAAGATGTTGATTATAACTAATTCCATAGACAGGGCTCGATGGTGGGATGGGGCACTTGGAGTAGGTGAAGCTTTTACTTGGTACAGACCAGATCTAGGAAGTGGACTCTTCATTGATGTATTCCATACCTGCGAGATGTTCTATAATCGTCTAGTGGTTGGGAATGTCACTTCAGGAGGAACAGCTTCCCCAAAAAGTGTCTTCTGGTCTACTTCTGATGACATCGATGCCGCGACTGGTTGGACTCCAGTAGATGCTGGAACCTATCTAGTGGCTGACCTAGATGGAGACATTAGAAAGCTCTTGCGAATTGGTGATCGAATGGCAATCTATAGCGATGGGTCGATTGCCCTTATGACCTATCTTGGTGCAGTATATGGGTTTGGCTTTGAGATTATTGTTCAAGACATTAGATTGGTCGATCCTCAAACTATTGTTAGCGGTGGTGGCTTTCATTTTTTCTTGAGCAAAGAAGGGTTCTTTGCTTTTGATGGCTCTAGAAATCTCTTGTCTCTTAGTGAAGGCATCGATGTAGATCTTAGGGACCAACTAGATTTTGATAATATTACTAAGGCCATAGGGTTTCATGATTTGTTGAAGCAGAGGGTGTTTTGGGTTGTAGTAATGAAGTCAGAAACTAGGGTCTATCAAATGGATTATGAGGTGAACAATCTTCGCAATCCTCAATGGACCATTCAGGTTTTTGCAGATGCCCCAACTGCTTTCTCCTATTTTACTCATTCTACTAGTGTCACCTATGGAGCTACAGAGATAGCAACCCTTACATATGCTGATGCAGCTGGTAGATATTCTGACTATAGTGCATCTAATAATAAGCCCTCTCTTATGTTTGGCTCCGGCACTCAAGCATTTCTTCTTGCTGAAACTGAGAGTCTAGATAATGGATCTACTATAACCTATCAATACGATACTAAGGATTTCGCGATCCCACAGGCTTATAGGTCACAATTAGGCCGCTGGCAGGAGATAGAGCTCGAGATGCAAGGAGTTTCTGTAGATGTTCAATATTCTACTAGCTTGGGATCTCCTTATGTAGATATAAAAACCCAAGCTTTGTCTGCAAGTACTTGGACTCGATACAAGATTCCAATAGATGTAACTAGCCAAACCATTAGAATTCGCTTAAAGGGAACTGAAATCTTCAAGGTTCGGTGGCTTAGACTGTGGTTTACCCCTGCTGGAGAAAGATAGATGACTGATTTTACCATTGAGAGAATCTATTTGCCGCAGCTTTTGACAGAAGAAGTGTCGCCAGTGCTCCCAAGAACAGATCTTGATCCTGTGGAGTTTCAGAGAGAGCTTTTAAGGTATCTCCAAGAGCATGAACAATATATGAAAAGGCTCTTTTCTAAGTTTGCACCAGATGATATGGAAGCTACTATGTTTAGTATTCCAAATGGTGAAATGCCAAACACTCACAGTGACCGAATGTATATGATTCATTTTTCATATACTGGAGATGGCATTAATCCACGAACTCTCGAGGCAGCTCCTCCTGGGTATGCTCTTAGAGAGATACACATTCGTAGGATTGCTACTGGAACCAGAGCTTCTATTCGAGGTTGGGGAAATGGGGATTCTTCTGAATCTTGGAACGTAGCCTCTCAGGCCGATAGCACTGAGGTACTTATTGGACTAGGTACTGATGCACATCATATAGAACTTAGTGGTAGCAGCGGGGGGATAATGAATAAAGTTGATGTGTCCTATATTGGACATGCTCATGGTGAGCTCATGAAGGTTTATTAAGCGAAAGGAAGAAGATGAAGATTATTAGAGCGAGAAATCCAGAAGCCACGATTAATTATATGAAGGAAAAGCTAATTGTTCCAGAAGGCTGGAATCGTGAACCCTATTGTGATGCCTTGAAAAACCTGATGCACAAGGCTCCCAATAATATAGTGGTGTTCCAAGCCTTTGAAGGAGATACTATAAAAGGATTCGTGGTGGGTTCTATTGCTCCTGGAATAGATCGCATGAGTATAGATCAAATGCAAGGGGATAGCCCCGATATAATTGATGAATTGTTCTTTAGAATTTGTATGGCTGCGGAAGCAGCTGGATTGGAAAATCTTAGATTGGTTACGAATAAGGGTGAGAAAGGCTGGGAGCAGAAGTGGGGATTCAAAGTTGTGCAATCTATTAGGGAGTATACCATACCAGAAGATTTAAATCAGCAAGTTCTGGAGCAAAAGCGAGAGATACTTGTTGGAAAGAAGGTGAGTGATAATGGGACTTGATCCAGTAACAGGTGCCTTTCTAGTTGGAGGATCACTACTCGGAGGACTAGGAGGTTTGTTTGGTGGTGATGATCAGGGAAGTGTAGAAACAATCAAACCTTCATTTCTTGATCAGCTTATTAGAGGAATTCAAGGCGGCGAAATTCTTACAGATCAGATTTTGGATTGGTTAAGGGGTGGACCAGAACAGCCTCCACTAGGTATTGGACAAACTGACCCTCGAATCGCAGGAGTGGTGAATCAAACTCTAGGAACAGGTGTTGGAGCTACTGCGGAGAACAAGAGCTACAATCGGCAAGGTTGGAGAGCTGAAGGATTTGAATCCAAAGATGCTTATTATGATAAGATTAAAAGTGATTGGGCATCTGAAGGCTTTAATCCTAGCTCTCAGGCTCCAAAAGGCATAGCTCCTGATAAGTGGTTTACCCAGCAGGATAATGAGTTTAAAACCTTTGTTGCTGAAAAATACGGCGGAACCGTTGCACAGAGCAACAAAAATCCCACAGACATCAGCCAAACTGGAAGGGTCGAGTTTGCTGAAGGTGGCCAGATTGGAACTCCAGGTACTTATCAGCCTGGAAGGTTTGATGCCTTGTTTGGTGCTCTCGGTTTGGACCTTGCTAGTGGTGGTTTTGACTTCAATCCTCAGTTTAGAGAGATTCCGGAGGTTGGGGAGATTAGAGAACCTGCTCTCTCGCCAGAGCAAACTGCGGAATATTTTGATAGAGCAGTGGGTGCTCCGGCAAGGAATGCTCTAGAAACTTATGTGTTGCCAGGAATAAAGGCTGACTTTGCTCGTCAAGGTGCCCTCACCGGCAGCTTTGCTTCTCAAGCCCAAGGCAGGGCTAGAAATGATCTTCAAATTGCCCTAGACTCAGAACTTGCCAAAGGTCAATTATTCAATCAGAGGTTTATGGAAGAGCTTGGAGTGAAGAGAGATATTGGTGTAGAGGAACTAGGATTGCAGAGATCAGGACTAATCAGTGAACAAGATAGAAACATGAACTTCTTTGGATTAGAGAGCCTAAATCAAGGAGCTCAATTAAGAGGCCAAGGTCTTGGAATCTTAAATGCTCTCGAAGAAGCTCCTATAGGCAGAGCACAAAACAAATTAGGGTTGTTAGGGGGTTTGCAGCAGCGAACAGATCTAGAAGCTAATGCTAGTCTTGTTCAATTTCTCCAATCAAGGGGAGTTGATGCTCAGCTTCAGCAAGACATAACAAGTTTCTTGGGTCAGCAGCCTAATACGTCTTTTTTCCAGCCTCCAGGAACCGGTTTGGCTGACGCCCTTCAAGTTGGAGGTAATGCATTAACTAATACTGCTCTGGCGTTTCAGTTGTTTGGACAGGGTAGTGGAGGAGGTGCTACCTCTGGAAGAACTGTATCTGATGCTTTTGCTAATTGGTCTCTTGGACAATAATAGAAAGGAACTAGAATATGGCAGTTGGATCTATAACAGCAATGCCTGATTTTGCAGCAAGGCGAAGGGAGAGCAGGCAGAGATCGAGTGCTCAGAATAGAAATGTGTTGCTAGGGTTGCTTTCTCAACAGCAGAGGGAGAGAGAGGTAGCTAAGCAACTTCTCTTAGAAGAAGAAAAACTAGACAGACGAAAGGCATATCAGGATGCTCAGCTACAGATTGATCGAGATCAATTAGAGGCACTCAAGCTGGATCGAAATGAGAGATTGAAGCTTAGCAAGAGAGAGCTAGAGCTAAAGGAAAAGGTTGCAGGTTCGAGTGCTTCTGTAGCTAGGGAGTTGAAGGCTTTTGTAGGTCAAGATGCTGCTTCTCGAGAATTTTTGATCAACAAAGCGAAAGATGAAGGTAGGTCTGCTAACTTCGTTTCCACTCTCCAAAAATCTCATAAGAATAAAGCTAAGCAAGAAGAGGTCTTAACTATTGAAAGACAGCTGGAGAGCAAGAGAAGGATTGAAGAAGAGAAGAGAGAAAAAACAAGGGATCAAGAACAGCAGATAAATAGATTAGAGAGAGAAAGGCAAATTGGAAAAAACAGAAGGATTGCAGGTAAGGAGGCTATAGCAAAGCTTCAATCACAAAACCTCAAGGCTGCTAGGACTAGGCTTGAGGAGCTTCAGAATAACCTAGAAGATGCAAGAGATAGTCTTGGCAGACTTCAAGAGATTCCAGGTAGATTTTATGGAGTTTCAGATCGTCAAGAGCAAATATCCCCTCCAATTTTTGAAAAAGGTAAGAAGGTTTCTGGTGGGCACTTCAAGAAACTAACAAAGAAACAGTTTGTTCAGAAGAGAGATGCAAGGGTAAAAAAGATTAGACATCTCGAGGCTCAAGTAACAGGAGCTACAGCTGCTCTTAATGAAAAATTCAATCAAGGAGCTCCAATTGCTCTCCAACTCCACAAGCCTCCCAAGAATGTAGATGAGCTTGAAGCTCAGGTTCGTGATCTAGAGAAGAGACTTGGTAAGTCTGCAGCCGAGGAATGGTTCAAACGATATCAACACCTTTTTACGGAAGAGAGAAATGCCAACATTCCAAGAATTCCTTAAACAAAGAGAAGAAGCTAGAAAAAATGATAAGCTTATGGAGGCTGTTGGATCGCTTCTTGAGTTTCCTTCTCCTGGAGGCTTAGAGGGCTTAGTACCCAATACTGCGAAATTTCAAGCGGAGAGAATTGGGTATAATCTAGGAGATTTCTTTGGCAAGCCTCTAGAGGAAGAAGATAGAGAGCCTCTTGGATTTGAAGGGAAGGTCGGCGTTCGAGAGGCTTTGCTAACTCGCACCCGCCCAAAAGAGCTTCTTCCTTTCTCTCCAGCTGGATTTATACGAAGCTATGAGCTTTCTTCTGTTAAAGAGAAAAAGCTTCGAGGAGAACCTTTAAACAAGCAAGAAGAGCAAATACTTAGAACTGAAGAGTTAGAGCAAACTCAAGAACAAACTATTGGTGCTAAGATAGCTCAAGGTATAGCTCAAGTTTTTCCTTACGCCGTTGAGTTTGCTGCTACAGGAGGAACCGCTTCTGCGGTCAAAAGTGCTGTTATGAGGGGGATTGCAGGAAAAGCTACTATTAGAGGTGCAAGCAAAAAGATCATAGGCCGCAAAGCTTTCAAGCTTGGAACCAAGTTCTTAGGGTGGATTGCTGAAGGGGCTACTAGAGCAATAATTTTACCACAACATGCTGCCCAAAAATTAGTTGAGATAACAGAGCCAAAATGGGAGGTCACCCCAGAAGGTGAGAGATTCCTCGTAGACGCAGATATCAATCCTGCTACTGCGTTGTTTAAAGCCTTTGCAAGTACAACTATAGAATTTATGGGTGAGGCTGCTGGACCAGGAATAGCTAAGATCGGAAGAAAAGGAACCAATCTCATGGGAAGGGCAATGGGAAACTTTGTTTCAAAAGAATTCAAGAGGCTTCATCCTGGTGAAAGAATTTCCAAACTATTCTCTAGGTTCGGTCACGATGGGTTTATAACGGAGCTTGGAGAGGAACATCTCACTCGTGCTATGCAAGCAATAACAGGAGTAGAAGATTTTGGTGCTGGGGATGATGCTGGTATTATTAAGAGATTGATAAAATCTTTTCCTGGATGGGAAGAGGCATTTGTAGAAGCTGGAGTGTTGGCACCTTTCGGATTTACTCGTGTGGTTGTTGGAAAGGTTCTTGGCGGTCTAAGTCCTAGAGAGAAAGACGTGCTCAAGCAGAGAGGTGCTGATATACCTCGAAGGCCAGAGTTAGAACCTTTCTCGCTAGAAGCTAGTGCAGAACAAGCTTCGAGCTCTTTGGAGGACTATGATACAGCAGTTTCCGAAGGTAAGACCCAAGAAGCCGTGATAGCCGTGTTGCAGCATATTGGACAAAAGCAACCATTTGTACTAGATGCTAAGATTGATTTTACTGGCGAAGAATTCACCCTAGAGCGACTGGCCAAAGAAGATAATTGGTCAACCAAGGAGCTCAGCACCTTTCTAGAAGACTACAGAACCCAAGCAGGTGATCCTTCAATAGAAGCAATTGATATTAAAACCCTTGCTGATGTAGAAGTTCAGAGGCTAAATGATGAAACCAATAGATTGGTTATTCGATTGCACAAAGGTCATAGTGTGCATTCGGTTCTGCACGAGCTAGCACATCCTTTCTATAAGGCTCATTCTAAGAAGTGGAGAAGAAAGACAGATCAATTGGTGAATTGGTATCTTGCAGTTACAGATCAGCCTCGATCTAGAGTACCAGAAGAAACCTTTACAAATCTAGCTGCTCAACATGCACTTGGAACCGACATTCTAGGCAAAGCAGGAGTTGCTGGAGATAGCAAGGCTTCTAGACTTCGAGGAGCGTTTAATTCTTTTAAAGACTTCTTCTCTGGAGTGTTGCTTCCTAGAGTGAGGCAGCTTAGATTTCATATTGATATTGGAGCCTTGCAACCAGAACTAGTTAAGAGATTAGAAGGTGCTTATGAGAGATATGACCTTCAAAATATTAGTGCTAAGTTCACTACTCGAATGCTTCCTAATGTGGAGCCTTTTGAGAACGAGGCAAAGCGAAAGGCTTATAGAGAGCCGCTGCAAAGACACCTTTTTGGATTATTTAGAAGGCGGGGCTTGCTTGATGATAGAGCTAAGAGATTAGCTTATGCTTCTAATATTGTTAATCGAAAAGTAGAAAGCATTAGTGATCTTACTGAGCAGGAGCTATCTCAAGTAATTTCTAGCTTTGGCTCTACGACTCCTAGTCCTTCAATTAGGATTAGCGAAGAAGAGCTAGAGCGTGTAGTCCCTAAACCAAAGAGCAAGCTCTTGAGAAAGGCTTCTAGTGTGCAAGAATCTCTAGACAATGCACTAGAACCTATTTCTGGAACCCTTGGACGAATAGCCCCAGAGTTGAAAACCTGGCTCAAGCGAGTGACTAGTGATGAGCATCAAACCTTTGCAGCTAGTTTCAAGAATATCAAATCTTTCCTGGTAAGCTTAAAGAGCCTATCTTCTAAGGATCATGCTAGGATTGATCTCCTAGCAAAGAATGGAGATAGAAATGGAATGGAGATATTTTTTGATAAACACGAGTTGGTTCAAGAAGCTGCTGCTTTTAGAAAAGAAATGGATAGCCTCTATCAAAAGGCTTTAGACGTAGGGCTTGAATCCCATTATAGAGCTGATTTCTTTCCTAGAGCTATTAAAGATTTTGTAGGTCTTTGGGAAGTTTTAGTAGAATCTCCCTCAATATATCCTGCAGTTTCTGTGATTAAGGAGATTGAGAGAAAAGAGGCTAGGACTTTCTCCCCAGATGAAAGATCTAAAGTCTTGAATAGCTTGCTAAGGGGTTATCAATCTTCTGGCGTCAGGCTTTCAGTACCTGGAGTTCTCAAGGAACGAGTGATTGATCATGTTACTCCAGAGATCAACCAATATTATTATTCTCTAGAAGAAGGAATAATAGCTTATCTTCATGAGATGAATTCTGCTATTGTTCTTAGGAAAGCCTTTGGAAAAGAATCTAAGGAGCTTGAGCAACTTAGAACCGAAAAGATTTCAACACTAAAGAAGATTGATAAAAGTGGCGATCCAGAAGTGAAGAAGTTGTTGCATCAGGATCTTGCCGAGACTGAAGCCAAGCTAGAAGGAATGGTTAATAAGAACCTAGAAGATTCAGTTGGATTTAAGGTTGCAGAGTGGCTAGACCGAGGAGTGATTGACGACAAGCAAGCCATGCGAGTGAAAAGGGTTCTAAATGCTAGATTTAATCAAAGGGGTATGCACTGGATTTTGAGAGACCTTAAGAATATGGGATATATTACCACTTTAGGAAACTTAAAATTCGCTGCTCGTCAGCTTGGAGATGCAAGCTTTGCCCTTTACAAGGGGGGCTATATTAGAGCATTCCAGGCTGCTGGTAAATCCATAGCTGGAGCTTCTAATATTACTCTTGAAGATGTTGGTATAGATAGAATTTCAGAAGAGTTTTCTCAACTAGGAACCAGTGGCAAGGCTGTTGCTCTTACATTCAAAATGGTTCTTGGAACTAAGATGGATAAGATTTGGAAAGAATCTCTTATGAATTCAACTATTTCCAAGTATAGGTCTCAAGCAAAGAAGAGTCCAAATAAGCTTGCTCAAGAGCTTGCTCCTATTTTTGGTAAGGAAACTCAGAGTGTGATAGACGATCTTGCAAAGGGAGAAACCACTGATAATGTACATTTTCTCGCTTTCTACACTCTTTCAGAGTTTCAACCAATTTCGCTAGATGAGGTTCCACTTCGGTATCTTGAAATGCCTAATGGTAGGATTCTCTATATGATGAAAACTTGGAACCTTAAAGCACTAGATACCTTTAGGAGAGAAACCTGGGACGTAGCAAAGACTGATCCGATTCTAGCTACTCGTAATTTTATTGCTCTTTCTCTAGCCTATACACTTGCCGAGACTTCTGCCAGTGTGCTTAGAGATATTCTTGGAAACAAGCCAATTGATATGGAAGATATTGTGGTAGAAAATATGCTTAACTTTATATCTCTAGGTAGATATAGAAGGTATCAATTCTTGCGACATGGAGCTGGCAAGACAATTTGGGAAACCCTAGCACCTCCGGCAAGGTGGCTGGACACAATATCTAAAGATGCAGTTGGGATATTCAAGGGAGATTTCAATGCAGAGTTTATTAGAGAGATTCCTCTAGTTGGAAGTCTCTATTATGATTGGATACGAAAGAATAGAAAATCTGGTGGCGTGACTAGAAATGTGTTTTAAAGGAGTTTAATATGCGAATCTTATTAAGTGGGCGAAAGCTAGAGGCTTTGAGGAAACATTTATTATTAGAGGGAGATGAAATTGTAGAGCAGAAACCCGATCTCGTAATTACAGACGATTTGAAGAATCGTGACCACTATGATTGTCCCTTCGTAGGCGGTGATAGTGATTTCCATCCTTCAATTTTATCTGATCTAGAATTTTCCACGCCAATCAAAACAACTCCAGGGGCTTCTAAGCTCGTGGTGTTTCGCTGGTTTGATATGGGCTGGCACCCACAAACAATTCTTGGCATACCACTAGTTACGCTGTTCAATGAAGATCTAGGCCCAGCTTGTGAAACCGGAATGACCTGCACCACTATTGGTGAAGGACCACTAGTGGAGCTTTTTGAAAATAAGAAGCTAGAGGAATTGTTGAAAACCGAATTGAGATACCTAGGGTTTGTAGTTATTACTCTTGGAATTACTGAAGATGGCCTAGAACTTCAAAGCATTAAAACTACGGTTAGTTTTGATGGATTTTTTACCATAATGGAAGCTCGCCAGGATAAGATCTCAAGCTTTATCAATGGTGAGAGCTCGAGGCTTTGGGATAGCTGGAGTTCTTCACTTAGATTATCTAGATTCCCTTGGCCTTTAGAGGTAGCTCCTAGCAGGAGTTTTATTAAAGGAATCTCGCCTCTTGTGGAAAAACACCTTTGGTTTTATGGAATGAAGAGCTACAATAAGAGTTGGTATGCAGATGAGAGTGATTTGGGACTAGCCACTGCTTGGAGCTCGGATCTCAAGGAAGTAACTAGAAGGTGCAGGAGGTCGCTTAGACACATATCGCTGGAAAATAAGGTATTTAGAACCGACCAATATCTAGCAGTATTGAAGGTGCTTGAAATGCTTCGAGATCTCAATCTAATAAGTGGTTGTAGCAACATAGAAGAGGCCTTTGCCAGACGATCTAACTTGTATACGCCCGCTGTGAACTAGGGATTCAATAATTATATCTAGATCCCGGACATCCATTTGGTGGATGAAGCTTCTCAATAATTCTTGTCTAGACAATTGTTGCTTCTTTTCAAGATATCTTCCTACGGTGTCTATTTGGGCTCCTCTCTCGCTCATTGTGATTAATCCCAACACTCGTGGCATGAACACTTCACTTCTTTTCAAGATATCTTCAGCACCCCTTAGATGGCGTTCTTCAATAATTTGATTGGTCAAGCCTTCGCTTGCGGATAGGATCATAGATAGCTTGAGCATAAATACATGCCGGCGAGAGGCGTAGCCTGCTAGGGTTGGATTGTCGTATAGCTCAGAATCCCTATAGAAGCCATCGTACATTTGTTGATAGAGATTCCAAGATTGCTTGGAGAGATTGAAGGCTCCGTTTAGGAGTTGGAATTTATGCAAGCTTCTAATTAGGGTTTCCAATAATTTTTGCTTTTCTTTAGAGAAGCTAGTTATAGCTACTGGAGGGGGTGGGTCTTCCATGTAGACAAATATTATCCTGGAGGTAAGGCCACCCCCAATTGCATCACGTGGAATTGCAGTTCTAATCCAATCTATTGTGCTGGCTCCTAGCAAGCCCAGACAAGTATTATAGAGCTTTTCAGAACCCCTGCCTCTAGTTCTATATTCAAAGTATTCTTCACAATCATAGAGCTGGATCAACAAACTATTTAAGCCTGAATCATAGGTCTTGCGATTTAAAAATGTAGATAATTCGTCGGCTACCACATAGCCTTCGCAAGAGGGCTTGAGAATTTTATCTTCTTCACAAGTTGTTAATTGCAGGGCTTCGATTAAAGCTTCAGGGGTTATTTTTTGAGCAATGATATTTGGTGCAGGCTCGAGCTGGCGTAGTAGTCGCTTGGCCATTCCAATAGAGGTAGACTTCCTACAGCGGCCACTACCAGCAACTAGAACAATATAGAGGTTGGGATATATTGTATAGGTGCCCATGTCTATCCAGGAATTACGACCAAGCACGCAGCTAACGGAAGATATGGCACACCATAGAGCAAATATATCGGGAATCTCGGTGTCGGCACATAGCTTTACAAAATCTAGGAGGAAGTTCTCTGGTTTCTTATTCAAAGGTGTTTATTCTCCATTTCCAAAAGATAGTTTATACTAGAAACTATTTATTCCTTGCCTCTAATCGCTTTTGATAACTCTTTCCTAGAGATATAGCTCCTCTCAACCAATTGCTGGTATGAACGAAGGGCACGCTTTTTAAATCGGAGTCACAAAACTTTCCCACAGCAGTATTCTTATAGTAGAGTCTAGTAAACATTATACTATGAATTTTGTTTGAGTATTTTCTTACTTTAAGATTCTTCCAATCTGGGTTCTGCCAGTTCCAACCCTTTATTTCAAGGCTGTGTGATTGATCAAGGCTCAATAAATAAGCAAGTTGGAACCTTCGCATTACATCTTGCATTTGTTGCCGCTCTCTATCCATCGCATCCATCTCATCACTATCTAAGGGTTTCATTTCTAAATCTCCTTCATTAAATTGAAAGCGTTTTTAGATTTGGAGAGATGCCCCAATGCTTCTTTTGTCGCATCTCGTGAGTCTGATAACTGATTCCAAGCAGTAGATGTAAGATCTCTACTTTTCGCTATTCTACTTGTTTGTTTCATTCGACGAGCCAACACTGGCAGCAATAGTTGTATTTTAGCTAGAGCTTGCTCTAACTGTTCTTTTGTTTTTTGCATAAGTTGCTTTTCTTTGACTTGGTTCATTTTTCTACCTTCCATATAAAGATCACTAAATCTCCTTCATATCAAACCAATTAGGACCTATTTTTATTTCACAAGGGATTTTTAATGGTTGCTTTATACCTTCTATTAATATAGGAATTTGTAGGCAATCTCTTATTAAGGCTACACACCATGAAACATCTTCCTCTAGAGCTTCCACTACAATCTCATCATGAACCTGCAATATAGGGAAGCACTTTGGAGGAAGCTTATTGCTTAGTATGAAAAAGGCTCTATTAATAATATCCCCAACAGTGCTTTGAGGAACAAAAGCTACGGCACTTCTAATGGTTTCTCTATTTAATCTTCCCATGAAGATTCGCAGCCTGCCTAGAGGAGTTCGAAGCATTCTAGTAGCACCAATTTCATCCTCCACCCTAGACCACCATCTCTCTAATTCAGGTATGCTAGCCTTGTATCTATCTAGAGCATGTTTGGCTACTTGATAACTTACTTTTGCGTGCTTAACTGCGGTCGCGGGTGATCCCATATAGTTGGCACTATGCAGGGAACTCTTACCTGAGGTTCTTTGATCCTTAGTAACCTTATCTAGAGAAATACCAAATATTAGTGAGGCATTATAGGTGTGAACATCAAAGCTTGGGTCTTGGAATTTCTCAATCAAAGATTCAATTCCAGCTACCCAAGCTACTACTCTAGCTTCGGCTTGAGAGAGATCAGCCTTGATCAGCACCTTTCCAGGAGGAGCTATGAAGATTCTACGAAAAGGTCCTCGTGGACTTTGTTGATGATTTCCACCTAAACCGTCTATGGTTTTGGAACTAGAGATTCGACCAGTTTTAGTTCCTGTTGCATTATAGCTAGTAGGAAATCTTCCTTCCTCATTAAGCTCTGAGTTTATAAAGGTTCCTAAGAGCTTAGTATCACCCCTATAGCTCAAGATTAAATCAATCAGCTCTTTGTGTCTAGGATATTTCTCTGCTATCTTTTCTAAAGCCTCCTCGTTTGCTGTGACTTGTTGGGTTTTAGGATGTCTTATCGGTGGAATTTTGTAGTCATCGTAGAAAAGTTCCTTAACCTGCTTGTGGCTATTAGGATTGAAATCTTTACCTAGACCTCTTGAGAGTCCTGTCTTAGTCACTTCTAGCTTAGCTTCTGTCTCTATTCGAAGCTTCTCTCTAGCCTCTAGATCAATCAACACCCCTCTATTACCAGCCCTAGCTAGTGCAACCATAGCAGGTTGGGCTAGGTTTCTATAAAAATCCCACACATTTAATTCCTTCATCTCTTTTTCCAAGGCTAGGGCTACTTCAAAAGTAATTACACAATCCATGTTGTTGTAACGCCAGGTGCTCAAGTCGCTCTCAGGGTTATAATCACTATATCGTGGCTCATCCGTATACATGCTACACAAAAAATCAAGGCTTTTTGGAAGTTCTGAATAGCAGCAATTGTGGACCATAATTCCATTTGCTGAGAAACAATGAGTATCAGGAACTTCCATACAGTAAACATCGTCTCTTTCTTTAATATCCTCCACGCTTATTATCTTTGCATTAGACTCGTTTTCTCTTCTTATTTCTTGTGCTTTTTTAAGAGATCTAGGCATTATTTTATGGTTTTTCATCAACCTTGAAATAGTACCTTGGTCCGTTCCAAACCTTTCTGCTATAATCTTTTGAGACATCCCAGAGTTGTATAATATTTCTACTTCAAAAGGGTCAATTGAGTTGTATGCAATCATTCCTTTATTCCAAGAACCATTCTCTTTAATATAATCAGTCCAACCAGGGTTCTCTTTTGCGTGTAAGCTTTTGTGCTTTCTATCTGAAATTAACTCAAGGTTCTCAGGACAATTATTTCTGGGGTTTTCATCTTTGTGGTGTATTATTTCTCCTCTTAGTATAGGACTGAAGAGGGATTCCCAAACATATCTACTAACAGGCAAAAACTTACCCTTTAATTTTAGGAGGGGTCGCTCTCCTTTTAGAACCTTAACTCTTGTAAGAGAGTCACCAATCTTCAGTCTCTGAGCTTCTATCCAGTTACCCTTTACAAGAATTCTGTGGTCTGGTGTAAGATCAAGAGTACGAAAGACTAAACTTTTACCTGGGGCTCCCCTAGACCAATAAGTAATTCTAACCAGTCTAGCACTTCTTCTAGTTAGTCTAACTTGTTTTGCTTTTACAGGAAATGGTTTATTATTTTTCCAACTCCACACCCAAGGAGTTTGACCCACTAGATTCTCTATTTGAACTTGTCCTTTTAAGGTATCTACCATAGTACCTTTTCTCAAGCAATGCTGGGCTACCATAGTGTCCATCCAGAGATTATTGAACTCGAAACCGAATTCTCTGGCTAATTTACTAGCGTCAAAAGGAAAATTTTGGGCAATTAATTCAATTTTGGGATCTCGAAAAATCTTGTCTAATCTAGCTAGAATAATAGCTTCTTCATCGAGTGTCCAATATGAACCCAGCTTATACTCATTTTCGGGGCCATTCAAGGCCAGTAGGCGGCCCTTAGGGGCCAAAGGGCCAATGGCCCGGCTACCCCCGGTACTTACGGTAAACGGGATACTGTGGCTTTTTAGCGGGCTAGTAGCCAAGCCCAAACACCTAATAAAGCCGGCCCCGGTTTCAATATCAAAAGCTACTCGATCCTTAATTGAACCCAAATAATCCATAGTTTGTTCTAGCGAGGGTTGGATTTCAAGCACTCTTTTTAGGGTTCTAAGCTCTGGGAAATGGCTGTGCCGCTGAGCCTTTTTCAAATCAAGCTCTGCAATTGCACGCCATTCATAGAACCTCAAGATATAAGCTGGATGGTAGGTTGGCAGTACCTTGCCTAGAGGGGTTTCTATAATAGAACCTCTCCACTTGGAGATACCAAATTTGTTGGCTAGTGCCCGAAGCGGCTCGGCTCCTAGAGCAATAATCAGGTTTGGTTTGATACTCGCAATCTCCACTTCTGTTAGGATTCCAATTGATTCTTTTAAATCATAAGATTGCTCCCTTCTGCCCTTGTCTACATAGAAGAGTCCAAAGTCATTATTATTCGGACGTGTTTTCATTACATTAGTGAGCCAGCACCTTTTGCGGTCTATTCCACATCTCACAAGCATATCATTAAGCAAGCGGCCACTAGAGCCTACAAAAGGAATGCCTTGAGCTTCTTCTTCTCTACCAGGAGCTTCGCCAACAATTACTATTTTTGCATCTAGCGGCCCATAGCCTGGAACAATTCTAGGCATTTTTAGAATCTCCCTTCTTATCTATCTCCGGCCCTCTAATTATTTCTCCACCAGTAATGTCGCCCCAATCGCTCTCTAGTTTGTACCAGCAAATTGCTCTATATACTAGCCATATTGCAAGAACAAGCAAGAAGAAAATCGAGGCTACTATTATTATATTATTCATTATCTAACTCCTAATTAAGAATATGACCGGTTTTCTCGTAGTTTTCTCTCATTTCCTCTAGAGTATTTAATACATCTAAAGCTGCCCTGTCATCGAGAACAAACTCACGAGCAGATTTCCAAAAAGCGATGCCAAGATCAAGCCGAGCCAGGATTTGTTGCTTTGCATTCATTTGGTTGCTCCTATTTCTATAATAATACTCTCCCTCAAGAATACTTCTATTAATAGTATCATTTAGTTCTTCTCTCGCCTAGAATATGTTCTATTTCAATTCGACGTTCTCTCTTTATACTATCTATCTCTTTATCAAGAATCTCTTGATTCATATCAAGATTAAAACTCTCTTCTTTAAGCCACTTAAGAATCTTACGGCTTGGCTTTCTCATTCTTTTCTCTTCAGCTTCTAAATCAGTACAAGCATTCTTTTGATGAAAGAATCGTTGCTTGTCTAGCCTTAAATCTCTTTCTCGATTCTCTATTTCTACTAAAGATTTGTCTCCCAAACAATAAGAACAAAGCTTAGCCGCAGAAAATCGCTCACAAATAGGACATTGAACTATTTCTTCACCCATTAGATTCTCCTTTACAAGGATTTTTGTTCTTGTTCTATACGCTTAAGCTCCTCACAAAGAAGCTCTTTAATCATTTTACAATCAAATACTTTAAAACTAAACCATTTCCCTCTGCCTGGATTATATACATTATTTTTTAGCTCTATTAGCTCTAAGTCTATACAAGTATTAAGTTGGCGAGAGGCTCTTAGTAAATCTATCTTTATTGCCTTCTTTTGATCTAATATATCTTTCATAGCTTCATTCACTTTTTTCTCCCTTACAAATATGACAAGTTTCGGGATTATTATCGTGCTTGCAATACTCACGCTCTAGGGGTTGGTCCAATAAAAGGCTCTGGGCTTTCATGAAATGATCATTATCTAATTCAAATCCTAGATAGCCCCTGCCTAGATTCTTAGCCGCAAGCAGGGTTGATCCCGAACCTGCAAAGGGATCTAGAACTAGATCTCCAAGATTGGTGCTTTGTTCGATTAGAAACCTGAGAAGGAGTTGTGGCTTTTGAAATGGGTGGGTTTTATTCTTAGAGCTAATTGGAGAGAAGTCTAATATCTTCTTAGCCGGACCATTCAATCTATGGGTTCGAGGTAGGGTGCCACCGAATAAGATCATCTCATAGCAGGGTGTGTAGGTATAACCCCTAAATGGAGTGGTGGTCCGGCCTTTGTTCCAAATAATTGGTGTTGGGTCGAACCATAGACTTGCAACTATTTTGAGCATGTTTACAAGAGCTGGGTATAGGTCAGGGGTAAAGAATATATAAAAGTTTCTAGCGGGTTTGAGCACTCTAACTATTTCTAAGACAAGATTTTCCATAAGCGTTATAACCTCTCCTAGAGTGCTATTATCATTTGGTTTGAGCACACTCTTATAGCTCTCTACAGGAGATGCTTTTTTACCTTCCATTTTATCACTTGCTATACCAAACGGCGGGTCGGTTAGCAATAGATCAACGCTATTAGAATCTACTTTATTGATGAGCTTCAGGCAATTTCCAAGCTGGATTTCCTCTAAAAACTCGAGCTCGTTATTCTCTTGTAATCTCTCTAGTCTCTCCTTTTGAAGCTCCATGTCGGCTTGTTTGAGTGCTGTATTAAGGGGCAAGTCTTTAATTTTCTCCTTAATATCTGGCCGCTCTCTCAATAGCTTGGCAAACTTAATTTGCTTCGACACGAAGGGCTTGCTCTTGCCGATTAAATCTGCTGTTTTTTGCTGGGTCCAGCCCTTTTGGTTTGAACCAGGAAGGGTTTCGCCAAAGAGCTCGCGTTTTAATTCATCAATTTGAGTGGTTATTTCTATTTCTTCGCTCCAAAGCAAATCTTCTCTATGGATGTTTTCCTCTAATTCTAATTCTTTCTGCTCTATTGGAGAGAGATCGCTCCTCAAAGTGCAAGCTATTTGGGTCCAGCCCAGCAAAATAGCTGATCTATATCTCCGCTCTCCAGCGATTAATTCAAACAATTCTTCCTTCGGGGCTACTACTAGTGGATGGGCCAGGCCAAGTCGCTGCATTGAATTCATGAGGGTTTTTAGATTCTTGAATTCTCGCCGGCCTCGATTTTCTGGCACTCTGATTTTTTTGATATCTAGAAGGAAGCTTTTATGCTCCATCTTTAGTCTCCCAGCTTTTAGAATCAAAACAAGAGCAGCTTTCTCCTGGCTTGATAGATTTTCCACAACAAGAACAAGGATATTGTAGCTGTTTATTTTTAGCCTCCAATCTCTTCACTCTCAACAAGGCTTGTTCAAAAGCATCCCCAATTGCAGAAGTGGTTGTGTCTCGAAAATAATGTCTAACTATTTCAATGATCTCAATAGTAGTTTTAACTCCTTGTAGTCTAGTGATTGCTTCTATTGTGTCCATCATTTTTTAATCTCCTTTTTCTCTATCCTAATCATGGCTTGATTTACAGCCGTTGAAATAGTCTCATATCCATTTTCGAACAAAACCAGAGAAACTATTTCAATAATTTCACGATAGCTGCCTATCTCGTCAAGATCTTGTGCTATCTGAATTTGGTAAGGCATTAGAAGCTCCTATTTAATAAAAAGAAATCTAGGGGTGACTCAGCAACACCCCTAGACTCTTGATTATTTAGATTTGATATTGCTTGATTTTAGAACGCTTCTGTTCATTCCATACATTGGTGTAAATCTCAGCCTTCAAGGTCTTGCCAAAGAGATCCTCAAGATCTACACCTTCTTTGCCAACCTTGAGGCCAGCACTAAGGCAGAGCCTTTTCAGCTTCGATTCCATCTTGACTGATATAAAGTCCCAGATTGATCTATTCTCGAGCTTAGGATCATCCTGATTAATTAACTTCATCTTCACAATGAGGTTATGTGAGGTTTGATCCTTGGTTGGTTCAAGAGTAGGTATTTCTGTAATTTCAAGCTCATAAATACCCGGCGGTATTAAGGCTATTTCCGTTGGAACTTCTGAAAAATCAATTTCTAATCTTGGCATTTTTTGGTTTCCTTTTGATTTGGATTTGATATTAATTGAACTGCTGAGATTTCTAATATAGCCATCTCTCCATTTGGTGGGAGAAATTCTTCACAAAAATAACCAATGAAGGTCTTTCTGGACCAATAAAATAGGCACGTGTTGCTCTTGGGGTGAAACCACTGACCGAATTTAGATAGAGTGGGTTTTTCCCTCCAGATTAGAACACTATTTTGGCACATCGAATTCTTATCTATTGTGATATAGAGGAAGAGTTTCATACTATCACCGAGCTAAGGATTAGTGTTTTTAGTGATCCATCAATTCGTACTCTCATTTCTAAGTCGTATTCATAAACACGAAAGTTTCCTAGATTTAAAGCTAGAAGAGAATTTGGCATTTCTAAACCTAAAACTCGAATGAAATGGTCTGCATTGTTTTCAATGTGAAAAATATCTTCTCCTATTCTAAGGTTTTCACTAGCTATCCACCTGCCTATATCGTCTAACCATTTTATTTCAGGCATTTTTAAACTCCAATTCTCTCTATCACAATAGCTTTAACCTTACCAACAACATTTACTATCATAGTTTGAGGAAAATTAACTGTGCAGAAATTATTAAGATTAAAAGCTCTGATAGATTCAGCACCGTACTGATTTAAGATACAAATATATAAATATTCAGATTTTCCCTCTTCCACTTGAAACACTGTATTTCCTACACTTAATTGAGAACAGTGTTTTTTATTCTTTGGAGCTTCTACTGGTATCCATTTAATCTCAGGCATTTTTAGTCTCCAACTTTATCTATAACAAGTGATTTAAGGTGTCCAACAACTTCCACACTAGTATCAAAATCAAAGAAGTAAATTCTGTAATCATCTAAGTTTAAGGCTGTCGCTCCATCACCAGTCCTCTCCAAAAGAGAAAGATAGAATATATTATTATATCTAAAAACACTCGAACCATTAGTTAGGTTTCTGCATGTAATATAGCTTGTTTTCTCTTTTTCTGGCATCCAAATTAGTTCAGGCATTTTTAGTCTCCTCTGCTGCTACTTGTATTTGCTTTAAAAAATGATTCATCCCAAGACTAGCAAGTTGATTATCAGGCACTTGGGCTCTAGTTTTAGCTGGATACGAACTTGTTGGTTGAGTTCTAACCACGAATTCTCGCTTCGCTCCACTACCCTTAACCTGCATGAACCAGATTTCATCAAAATATGTAGGAACCTCCGCTGGCAGCTTTGTTCCCGGAGTAGCCAATTCATACGTAGACACACCTTCGTCCTCTACCCTCCTAGTGTGAGCAATTACAATTAGATTGATGGGAAGGCTCTTTAGAACCGTAAGTACCCACTTTATCTTTTGGAAAGCCAAGCCCCAGTGTTGAATTTGAGGGTTCTTGCCAATCATTCCATTGGCGTCCATTACATTTCGAACCGCAAATTCTGCTAGATCAGTATAGCCATCAATTATTAGGGTATCATAATCGTTTTTTTCCCTATAACACTCCTCTCTCATGCTTTCTACATAGCTCCGTACTTTTTCAAAAGCCAGAGCCTTAAAGGGGTCTTGTTCCCAACAAGTCTTTACATCTATTTCTGCACGAGTGGTGGTCCATTTGTCTTTAAAGGTTCGGGCACTAAGCAGGCCATTGTTTAGATCAAGAATTCTTCCTCTCTTGCCTACACTAGTTGCTAGGACGGTCTTGCCTGTTCCAAATATTCCCATGAGCAAGATCTTGGGAGAATGGAGTTTGTGGGTTGATAGTTTAGCCATTTTGAATCTCCTTATTTAAACTCTATCATTACTTCTCTTAGTTCTCCAACAAGTTTTACACTTCGTGAAAATGCAAGGCTACAAAGTTCCTGGCTCTCTAAGCTACTAAAAAATTGGACAGGACCCATTGAAAGAGGGCCTAGATAAAGAAAAAGTTCAGTATCATTAGTATTACAAGGAAGCCTAAAAATACTTATACCAGGAACTAGCGTTCCTAATTGAACCAGTCCTCCACTTTTTATTCTATTTATCTTTATCTTCGCCATTTTGAATCTCCTTTAGCTTTATCGTAATTTCTACTACTTCTCCAACGATTAAAATTTCTTGCGGGCATTGATAGGTAGTTAGTTCTCTTGTAAGTATATCAAGAGAGATTACTGATCCGTCACAAGTTTTACCTATATATAGCTGCTTTTCCTTGCATCCACATCTCCAAGTTGGTCTAATAAATACATCTATTCCAGCACGGAGCTTTCGCAGATCTACTAAATCTTCCTGGTTGTCCTTAGGAATCCACTTTATCTTGTACATTTTCATTATCCTTTCTAGTATCAAACACTTCTATTATCCGTCGCTTGATTTCTTCGGCCCTTTCAATAGAAACACTATATAACCTATAGGTGCCACTTTTTTGGCACTCTACAAAGCTCGCTCTTTCTAATAATTTCAAATGATGAGAACAAACACTAGCTCTAATATTTAGGTGCTCTGAAATAACTCCTACAGTATAGGAATTGCCTCTATTAGAAAGCAAGAGTTTGAAGATTCTAAACCTTGATTCTTCAGATAAGGTTTGGAAGATTTCAGTGGCAGCCAATTTATTCTCCAGCAACTAGAAAGGGCTTTTCAGGAGCAATATCGAATAATCCAAGGTGATTATGAATCTCTTTATCAGGCTGCAAGCATAAGGATTGATAATCGCAAGTATAGCCAGTCACGCCGTGGCAAGCATAAGGAGTGCAGGCAGAAGGTTCAGTTCGGAACAACTTTCCATCGTTGAAGAACTCGTCCTCAAGACAAGTAAGCTCCTTATACCAATACTCATACCAATCCACAATCCTATCTAAGCTCTGCTCTTCCACATGAATCGGGAAGGTTAGGGTTTCGGCTCTGGTTTTGCTTGTGCGAATTGCTTCTAAAAACATCCCTCTTACCTTTTTGGGAGATAGAATTGAGAGTGCTAAGGCATAAGTAAGAATCTGTGGGGAGAGCGAGAAGCCACTTACAAAATTAGCAGTAACAATATAGCTGGTTTTATATTCTACTCCCCAGAGCTCTCCACTATCACGGTGCCGGCCAAGAGCATCTACCCTTCCTACGATTGGAATGGGCAGGCCAATATCTATTGCAAAAGCTACCTCGTTGTCGCTAACCTTTTCTTGAGCCTTAGCACCTTCAGGAGGCTTCACTATTTGATAGATGCAATTGCTAGAGCAATGGATTTTTTCGAACTCTATAAAGGTTGCTTGAGCTCTTTGGGTGTTTCTCTTATCATCGTCTAGCTCTGAATTCCATACCTTGGAGAAAGCTGCTAGGGCATGAGCACTGCCTCCGCGTTGGTAGCAATAAGGCAATCCATAATGAATTGCACTGCCATAATCCATTGCGGCTCTTGATCGAGGGGCAAAGAGGCCCAGGCCATATTTGTAGAAGAATTTTCTTGGACAGCCGGAGAGACAGCTACAACTAGAGGGGCTAAGGTGTTTTCGAGGGCGATATTGCTTGGGATCAATCATTCGAGATCCCCCTTTGGGTGAATTATTATCTCTACGTCTACTAGAGTTACTAGAGTATCATTGGGAAACCTTTCTAGTATTCCTTCTAGCAAGCTAACTACAGCAACATAACCTTTACCTTCCTTAGGCCAAAATACCCTCATCCAATAACGACGAGGTTTAGGGATAACATCCATAACAAAGAACACTTCTTGAGGATCGTCTTTTACTTGGCATATCTTTATTTGACTAGATTCCTTACTTGTTTCTCTAATCTTAATCATTTTGATGCCCTCTTTGTAAGAACTCTTCTTGAGTAGCTGTTTTTAAACCCTTAGCTCTAGTTTGATTTCTTCTAGCTTGCTGCCGCATCCTATCAAGTATTTCATCTATTTTCTGAGTTACCTTTTTGGTTGTCATCTTGAGTAGGAAACCAATCTCTTGATCACTTTGGTTGAGATAAAAACGCTGATAGATAAATCGGCGATCTGCAGAAGTCATCGGTGTCGAAGCTATCAAAGTGTCTACGGCTTCTATATTAGAAAGCTTGGTTTCTAGATCCTGCCGCTGCTCTTGGTAGAATAATTGCTCCGCAGCGGCTTCATCAATTATCTTGGTGTGGCTCATGTTGTGGGTCTTGACTTCATCTAAGCAACGATGGCGGATTTCTTTCCACGAGAGTGGTTTATTGCCTCTCTCCCATTGCCGCTGCCAGAGCTCTACCGCAAGGGATTCTTTATCAATTCGAGGGCGATTCTTTAGAAGGAATCTAATCTTCCTTTGAATCTGCCAGAGATTTTGCAATTCTAGAGGGGGTTTCATGAGGTTGCTCCTATTTTGTTACCATTTATTAGTTCGAAGGATTCTTTTGATGTGGGTTTTTCGGGTTTCCCAAGCACTGGTTAGAATAGTGTTTTCACAACCACCATACATAAAATATTTGTCTAGCTCTAGGGTTGATCTAAGCATTTTTCGCAAGACTCTTTTTTGCTGCTTTAGTATTGCAATTTGTCTTAACAATTGATTTCTAAGCTCTGTTGGATTCATTAAGTGCTCCTTTTTGGAATAGTTTTAATTGAGTTGGAGAGAGCAATGATAATAGTTTTTGCATCTTTTTAGAATTCTTATTCTTGGCTCGCTTGATTGCTTTTCTTTTTAGAGGAGTTGCGAGCTTTCTCTTCTCTCTAAGCTCTAATAGCCAACCCTTTGGCCTAGATTGGAATCTAATTGATGTGGGATAGATTAATTCATTCATTTTAAAAGGGCCGCTCTGGAGAATAGCCACCAAATCTTGTTGGCTCTATATCTACACCGAATAGATTCTTGATCGAGAGGTTGGATCGATGGTGGTCCAATAATAGCTTGGCATTTTTTGTTGCGGAATCCCTTCCGGTGCCATCTTGGTCACGCATTATAGAGCCTGGTGGTTGTACCCAGTGCAAAATTGGAGATTCTAGGCCACATCGAGGGCAAATTGGTTGGTCGCCAAGAGCTCTAGATCTACCCCTAGACTCAATAGATATTGCACAAGAGGGGCATCTATATATGTGGGTTCCAAACAATTAAATATCCTCCCCTTGTATAATTAATTTAAGGCATTTTCTAGGTTCAGGAAGGTTGATTTTACCGTAGCGGTCTACATATTCTGTAAGGCTAGTGCAGAAGTCTGTCATTTCAGAGGGTAGCCCCTTCCAATAATAGCCAATTAACTTGGGCTGTTGTAGCCAAACTGTAACAGTGCTGTTGTTGTCTCTACTATCCCTGCTTGCCCATCGAATTATAGGTTGCTTAGTCATTTCAAGGCTCCAATAATAAAGAGTGGGAGCTCAAGGCTGGGGAGAACCTTGAGCTCCCTGAGAGAGAAAGGGCTAGTCTTCTTCTTCACCATCATCTGCAAGCTCGGCAATTGCTTGGGCTTTTTCAGCTTCCAGAGTTGCCACTACTTCAATCTTCTTCTTGTCCAACAAGGCTTGCAAGCCTACGAGATCGCCGGCTACGCTAGCAAGCTCCTCGCCATTGCAGGCAAGCATGGCCATTTGGTCCAAAACCTTGCCACTAACCTTGCCGGTGGCCTTAGCACGAACCTGATTCATTGCATTGGTCTTGACCTGCACATTAGCGAGATTCAAAATAGTTGGCTCGCCAAGGGCTTCAATTGCTTCTTGCAATGAATCATAGACCGCGAATTGTGCTACGCCTACGATGTCACTCTTGCTTCGAACATTAGACTCTTTGTTTTGCATTGCAAAACTCCTTTTAGAAGGGGGTTTAGATTGATAGTTTCTACCATAAACTATCTTTTTAGTAATAGTTCGCTGATCAGCACACACACTATAAGCTGGGTGTGTTGTGCTAGATGCAATAATGTTTAGATAAGCAATAAAGAATATCAAGATTGTGGCTCCTTCGCCGGCAGCGTGAATGTGATGGTGGCGTTGATCCGATAAACGATAGAATCTGAATCGAAATACTTAACTCGTCCATCTGAAAAATCCAGCACAGGACACCAGTGATGACCAGGACGACCTACTATGTCAACAGACGTTTTGAGATAATGGCTAGCCTCGATTTCCTTCACAAATTTGAATGCTTCGTTACAAGAGAGCCTGTCCAGTGTTATTTGAGGTAGTTTGGGTTTTGTCTCATCTATTATTGTAATGGGCATGATTTTCTCCTAGCTAACCCTTTCACTCGGCTCGATAAGCTCCGAATCGCTTGTTGGATCCTTGAATAAGCCCTTTTGAATCTCATTATTCAGGGGTCGCAATCTCAAGCCTTGAAGCCTTCCTAATCTAGTAATCTTGGTGGTAAGGGGCATCACGCTCATGGATAGCTCCATTGGACTAGAAACATGCTTGGACTTAGAGCGATCTAATCTCAAGCACTTTATATCATCTGTTCGGGTGGCATAGATCTTGATAAAGGTAGAGCTGCTTGTGGTTCCATAAACTCTAAACCAATCCATTTGTTCTAATTCTGAAAGGGTTCTGATTCTTTCGGGGCTGCTGTCGTCGAATTCAATTTTGATTGGCATTTTTAGTCTCCTAATTAGGGTGAAAAAGTGGTGTTTGAAGCGTGGTTAGTCGATGTTATGGTAATCGAAAATCGGGTGTTATAATAATTGGTCAATCGAATGTTACTTGTTAAAGGTTCTAGTAATCGGAATTAGTGTTTCAAAAGGATTTGAACCTTTATTTAGATTAATAGTCTAAATGCAACCATGCTAGGTAGAAAAATGCCTGTTGGTTAACCGATTAACCAGCGTTTGAGGTACGCGGCGAACCTTTTGCTTCACACTCACCACTTTTTCAACTTTCCTATTTTCTGGATTCATAATCTTTCATTGTTATATCTAATACTTCTATTTCAGTGGTCCAATTGGCTTGCTGAATCGCAGCGTCTACCAATCTAAGTTGTCTAGCATGCCAATCAAACTCGGCTGTTACCTGACCTGCGTCTAGTTTTGGGATTTTGGCGATAATGTCGTCAATGCCTTCGTGAGCAGCCCTACGAGTTACCTTAGATTCAAACAAATCGGCGGTCTTGATTGTTCGAAGCATCTCTACTTTGTTGCCTAGTTCTTTTCGGCGTAAAAGGGCTTCGGCTAATTTAATCTTCATCTTAATTACTCCTATTTAGAATTAGTATTTAGTTGCTCTTCAAGGGGTTACTCTAATCGTTGCTTCTATAAAAGGCTCGGCCGCGGCTATTCCATAATGGTGGTATTCGGATCTAGTTCCACTAGATAAAACTCTAGTTGCTCTGGTTGTGTGAGAGTGCCATTTGAGACACTCCCCTTTATAACTTAGTTCTATTAAGGGATTTTTCTTCGCAAGCTTTACTATCCCTACGAACATCACTCCGTGCATTGAATAATTGCCCCGACCAAATTCGTATCTCAAGGGGCTTGTGGTATTATCTGGGAACACAACAAAGGGGGAGACTACAATTCTCCAGGTAGCTAGAAGGTTGCTTGGCTCTCGCTCGGTTGGAATAGGTAGAGGTACTTCGAAGCGGCAGGGCTGGGCTATTTGGGTGCAACCAAAGATCATTGTTATTGCCAAACAGATAATTATGCAAATCGCCCCTGCTGGTAGCAAGCAGCAAGCACAACCAACATCTTCGAAAGCGGGTCCACGTGGCATTATTTATTCTCCTTCTGTTCCTATACGCAAGACCTCATCAAGATGGTTCAATCTTGTTATATTCATAGACTCTAGGTTTCCAATTAGATGAACCTGCTGAGCTTTTGGTCTTATCATGGTACTATTGTATTTAAGATTGAAACCAATCCATTTGGAGTTTTTTTCACAATATCCAATGAAGAGATAAAGCTCGTCAGAATTTGGAAAGAGTTTAAAAACCGAGATTCCCTGATTTAAGTTCTCAACATGAACTCGATTTGATTTTGTGTTTGTGGTCCAATTAATTTCAATCATTTTTGTTCTCCTTTTTGATTCTAGCCTGGGCATCGCTAATATAGGCAAGAATCTCGTCTAGAAAAAGTGGTAGGGGTGAGAAACCAGAGCTAGTTTCGGTGTAGGATAAAAAGCGAGGGGTTCTTGTAGCCAAATAGATTCTAACTACTCGAACCCCTCGACGAGCAACCCTCGACCTATATTCAATTGTTTGGGGAGTGACCTTGATTATGGAATTAGATGGGAGAATTGAATTTTTGGTAAAGGGGCTGCTCATTTTAGGGCTCTAAGGGTTTTATTGCTATTAGTATAGCGACTAAGGGGATTAATATTAATTGCATTAATTAATTGAGGCTAATTAGTCGCATCGAAGCTCGTAGATAGCTTCTGGCGAGCGAGGTTTCTCGCCTATTTTTACAAATTTGCAAGTAGCTCCTTCTTGGTTGAAAAATGCAACCAGACGGATTTTACCACATCTCCAACTCCTAGATCTGTCGTAAGGGTTGTCAAGAGTCTTTTCTTCTTGCGTGTAGCCTTTTTTGGCTAGAAATCTAAGGAGCGGGACTACTTCAGCAAGGTTGCTACATTTGTAATATGCCGCAGCAGTTTCTAGAGATATGTCTATAGAGAAGAAATTATTTGGGTGAGCTTCTGAGAGTTCTAAAACTATATTGTAGTGTGGAATTAGATCAATATAGTCTTGCTTGATACTATCATAGAGGTCTAAGCGGCTTTGAATAATTGTTGGAATCTTTTTGGTTTCTAATGCTTGCTCATTCATTAGGGGTTTCTCCTATTTATTAGAGTGATCCTTCGTGTTTGATTTTGTTATCTATGGTAAATTTGAATCCATGAGAATAATAGCCATTGTGGCAGTTGAATAAATGGAGGAACTTTTGCTTTTTGCCATTTACTAGTCGGAAAATAGCCATCATGCCTCCCTCTTCGCTTTCGCCTAACCCCGTTTCTTGGAAATACTCTGGGTCAAAAACCCAATCATCTTGAATAGGAAATTCGAACTCCTCTACATCGTCTGGAACTCTATCAAGAGGCTTGTCAGCAACGAACCAACCGGCATTCTCGCAGCATTGCTGATAGGTATCGTAGCCTAGAACTACATTGTTTTTGTCCACAAAGTTTACTTTGTCTTTCCAAGGTTCGCTCTTGTCAGTAATAATCATTTTGAATCTCCTATTTTGGGGTTTAAAATTGCGAAGAATTTATTTAGATTTGGGTCTTCATTTGTTGATTTAATTCTCCTTGGCTCTATCGAGCCAGGTTCTATTAGAGATTTAATATCGTGGCGAAGGCTCTTGCTACGAAGCTGGGGTTGGAGCTTCCAAGCTATTGCTAGGCCTCCAGCTCCAAAGAGGTTGAATAATTCTTGGTTTCTACCAATTAGAGCTCCGATTCTGGTGCTATAGCTTCCTACATATAATTGAGGTTTGCCCCTGAAGCGAAGTTGGACCTGGAACTTTTTTCGCGGCTTGTGATAGAATATACGCCAATAGGGCTTGGTCATCTAGCGTCCTCCACCAAAATAAAGCTTTCCATTGTTGATACAGGATTGATCCTATAAGTAGTGTGAGTTTGGGTTTCGTAATAATTCGTAACTAGTTTTGATCCTGTTACTTCCCCAAAATAATGATAAAGATCCCAATAATTTTCTCCTGGTCTTTTAATAGTTACTTCTATTGGTCCGGTATCTATAGAGTGCTCATATTGGGTTTCCACACTATTATTAAAACTAGAGATATTTAGATTAATTAGATGAAGGATTTTTCTATTCTGTGAGGGCTGATCGCGTAGAGAAACCTCTACATATCTTTGGGCTCGAGCTCTAATTAGAGGGCTTGGATAGGCCCGATCAACAATGCTTAGAATTAGATTTTTTAGGCCAAAATAGAGATTGTTTTGATAATTAGCAAAAATATCACAAGTGATTAGATAGGCTTTGCCCTTTCCAAATCTATTCATGGTTAAAAATGGTTTGTTGGTTTGAATTGCCCTAGTGGTCCAGCCGGAGGTAGAATTTAGTCCCTTGGGGTCTATATCACTATCTTTTAAATAGTTTTGGATTGAAGTGGCTCCTTCGAGCTCTACTTGGTACTCTATTTCGTGCATGTTGAGAGTGCAGATTCCCTCACCTTGGGGGGAAGCTTGAATCGAGCTTGGCTCTATCTCTAGTTGGAGGAATTTATTAGATAGGGGCTTGATTTTAGGGTCTATTCCTAGGAGACGGGAAAGCTCGGGATTAAAACTCTTGATTCCGCAAATTAGAGTTCCACCTTCACTAACAAAGACTTCTAAAAGCCTGCGGGTTTTCTTTGTGATGTGGGTCTGGCGGGCTAGAATCACGATTTTAAATTGTGATAGTTTCTTATCAAAACTATCTTGATTAATTATATTGAAATCAAATCCTCCAAGTTGGAGAGCACGAGATAAGCCCCATAGAGGAGTGTTTGCTGCCTTGGCCCACATTAATTGGTTGGAATTCGCATAGTAGCTTTCCGGAGTGTTTAGAAGGGCAATTTCGGCTAGACTAGTTGTATTGATTAAGAGGGGTTTTCGAGCTCTAATCATTTTAATAATGGGCATAGCAGGTTTTATTGAATTAGTGCTATTCCAATGACAAAATGTGCCGCCATTTGCTATTAAGCTAGCTACCTCACATTGATGTTGTTGAGCTCCCTTGGGATAGGGGAAATAGCCTCCCCAGGATTGGAGGCTAGTTAGGTTCCAAATCTTTATATCGAAAGGTTTTCCCAAAGGGTCTAAGCCACGAGCCTTGAAGCTTGATTTGGTGCAGCCACTATAGGGGAATGGAGGGATGTCGTGGGATAGAAAATCTATGTATCTAGGTGGGGCCTCCGGCCCGGCATCAGGATGATACGAAGCGTTTCCGCAATATAGAGCTCCAAATTCATGGCAGGTTGAGGCAATTTTCTCTTGCCACTCGCGAAATATCTTTCTATTGAGGATCATCCATTTTTCAATGGCTAGGTCTCGAGCCGGGTCGAGATTTGATGGAAGAATTTGAGTTTGGTTTAGGGTTTCGTCACTTATCAATGGAACAGGCAATTCTCCATGGAGCTCTCTAAATCTTGCAATAGTGGCTTCGCTATAGCTAGGTTTGAAGTACCAACAATCTGTGTCTACCCAAAGAGCATCTGCATTATATGGTGGGGCTAGGGCTTCGCGAAGCTGGGGCAAGAACCATTTATCTAAATAGGGAGATAAGGGGTCCATTTGGTAGCCACACTGGTTTTCTTTTGAGGGATTGAAACTTGAATCTAGGCGAATCCACTCTGGATGGAGCGTGCCCGCTCGGCGATTGCCTATTCCACTCATTACTAGTATTATTTTTATATCTAGTTCGCGACAAATTTCTATTCTTTTTAAGAGGGGGGCTAGAATTTTATCAGGATAGGGACGAATATTAAATCTCGATTGCCAATTCACATTCCCTGCGTAGCCTCCTCCCAATAATACTACGGCACTTGGTTTTGAGAGTTCTAAGCTGCGTTTGAATTCTGAAAAGTGATTGGGCTTGTAGAAGTTGCTCCAGTGTTCTATGTGAGAGCTGGGATTTATCCAGCTGGAGTCTAAGGGCTTAGCACCTTCGGTGGGGGATTTTTTAGTCATTTGGGGTTGCTCCAAGGGGTGTTATAAAGCCGAATTCTTTGAACTCGAGGGCTAGGTCTAGTTGAAAGCGGTATACTGCTATTGATAAAAAGTCGCACTCGGGGCAATTGGGGTGTCTTTTCTTGGGTTGAAATGGATGAGCTTGCTCTTGATGAATATGCCATCTTGCATAAGCAGGAGAACAAATACGCGTTTTTATTCTTACTTTTATGGCCACAGGACATTGTTGTTTGTTTTTGGAACAAGTCTCTGCTCCGAAGAGCTTGCAAAGCTCACAGTTATAGCTGCTCTTATCAATGCCACCGCTAAAAGCTATCTCCCACCATTTAACTTGATAAGCATGGTCTAGAGCGATTTGGATTTCTTCATTAGATGGGATTTGCTGGGGCTTGATTAATTCAAGAGTGGGTCTAATATCTAGGCAAAGGGTTTCATTTTTCAGTGGTAGGGGAAGTTTGAATAGTCCAGAGAAAGCTCTGGATGTTATTGTTTTTCCGGCCATTTCTGTAGAAGTAGAATGTGGTTTTAAGGGCCATAATATAATTGCTTCGGGATTGTTTTTTGCTCGAGTAACCCAAAGCTTGGTGCAAGCTTTTTCTACTATTTCCCAATCATTGCATAGGGAGAGTTCTAGGGCTTCTTGAGCACTTTCTTGAAGCTCAAGATCGGCTAGAAATGTTCTATTGCATTCTTCTCTAAGGGAGGCTAGATATTTGGAGGGAAGCTTTACCTGAGTGTAGTTGCCTTCTACTAAATGGTCGGGTTTATTTTTTGGGGTCATGATTTGCTCCTTTTCTCTCCAATAATTTGGTCTCTATAATAATTAGCTTGCCTGGTTGGGGCGGCGGGAAGCCGAAGAGGCTCTCGAATTCTTGCAAGAAGATATAAGTGGGATGTGGAATTGCTGATGAGATTGGGAGAGACCAGCTTTTGTTCTTGAAAGTTGGATGAGAATTCCAAAGCCTCACTACTTGATTGCCTCGGGGGATTCTAATACCTTGGGTTGCATAGATTTGTTTCATTTTAGGTCTCCAATAATTAGATTAGCTTGGACTCGCTTCCAATATTTTAGAGTGCTTTGTTTCATCTTAAGTTCTCCACAATTTGTTCAAGCTCTCTGATTTTGCTTAGGTTGTAGCCAATTAAGAGGGATAGGATTGTCCCTAGGATTCCATAAACAACTATCGCGATTGTGTGTATTAATCTCATTTTAATTCTCCAATAATTAGATTAGCTTGAATTTTGTTCCAATATTTTAGAGTGCTTTGTTTTTTCCAGCCACTCGGCCCGCCGTTCCAGATTCGAGCACGATTTTCTAGGGTGTTTGGTAGATTTTGTCTAGAAATCCATAAGTCTAAGTAGGTTTGCCAAATCCAGATTGCAATCTTGGGATTGTAGCACTCCTTGTGAGCTATTTTTATTTTGTAGAATTGCTCTATATCATCGAGTACGATGGGCCTTATTTGTAATAAGCCCTTGGAGTTTTCTGCTTTGTGTAAGGCAAAAGTGTTAAAGCTACTCTCTACTCTAATCTGGGCTTGGAGGAGCTGGTTCTCCGGAGTTATTAGGGATAATAGGGCTATTAGGAGGTTTAGCATTTGAAGAATCTCCTTTGTGAACGTCTTCGCTAATTGTTGCGAGACCAATAATTGCCAGGTCTATTACTACTTCGTCACTAGTGGTCTTGGTTTGTGATTTTGCTTCTGCAACTACTAGAGTGGCTTGGCTTATGAATTCTGGACGATCTTTGTAGAATTTTAAGAGGGTTTTGTAGAAGTAGTGAGATTTGTAATTTGGTTTTGAGGGTTGGGCTGGCATGATAAGGGGCTCCTATTAATTGGGTGAGGATTCTTCAAGGGATTCTTCTTGTTTTTTGATTCTTTCTATTATGGTGCATATTCCTAAGAGGGCTAAGTCTAAAATGGCGTGATCTATTTTGTCTCCGGTATTGGATAGAGATTGCTTTTTTGTGTTTAGTATGAAGAGAATCGCTTTGAGATGATCTGGGTAGGATTTGTAGTGATTGTAGACTTTTTGGAATAAATCTTGTTCTGATGTGATTAGAATTGGTTCCATGATTGGGTTGCTCCTTTGGTTCAAATTGTTAGAATTGGGGTTTTAAAGCTCTGGATAGGGTAGAGATCTAAGAGGTCTATGTGAAGCATGTTCTATTCTCCAAGGCTCTTCCCATGCAATGAGTTCTTTACAAAGAGAATTAGCTAGTTGCTCGGCCTTGTTGGCTCTAGCTAGTGCTAGGTTCATTTTCTTAACGAGGTCTTCTATGGTGGTTGTTAGTGATGGCATGATAAAAGGCTCCTTTGAAAATTGGTGGCCAAAAAGCGGTACTCTGCTGGCATTCTACTGATAATGTGGGTTTATTGGGCGACTATGGGTCTAGGGGTCTAGGGGACTAGCGACTAGGGAAATTTTCCATAGTCGCATGTGGCCTAAAGAAAAAATAGTATACATATATATATTTATATATATATTATATACTATATATAATAGTATACACATGTTAAGCATTTCTTTTTTTCGCCCACCTAACAACTAAGGGATTTGGCCATAGTCGGCGGACCCATAGACCCATAGACCCATAGACCCCTAGTCGCTAAAAAGTCGCTAAAAAGTCGCTTTTGTAGATTGCCTATAATAGCTAAAGCCCCTATTTTAACTCTGAGCTGATGGTAATCCATCTAGCTTATCTTGTTTAGCTCTATCTCTACTTCTTCGGCAAGTTTAATTGCTGTGTCTAGTTGAATTAATAGAGCTACTAGTTTTTCACTAGCTATACAATAACCTGCTTCGATGTTGGTTTCTAGAGTTTCTCTAATATCAGTCTTGATTAATATTAGGGCTGTTGAGATCATGATCGGGCTCCTTATTGAATAATAATGATTATTGATCAATTATTGATCAATAATTGATCAATTCTGCTCAATGGGAAGGAGCTTTTATTGAATAGTTCTAAGTCTATTTATCCTCCTTCGCGAAATCGCTTGGCAAGCTCGCGACCAGCAATTTGAATTTGTTTTGCATCCTCAAGGGTGAGGCCATTCTTGCCTGGATTGCGTTCGCGATATTTAGTGGCCAAGAATGATTGGAGTTGATCCGGGCCGTGTTCGGCTGCTTCTTCATATGATTCTCGTTCTTCGGGGGTTCCACTCTTGGCTATCTGGGCTCCGATCATCATACATTCCATCAAATTGCCATCTTTGCCGCTTGCCTGGGCTATTGCACAATTGTTATAATAAAGGTTAATGCCTTGCCTCAGGCCCGCTACAATTGCAACTCGCGAATAGTTGTCCTCAATTAGCTCGGCGAAGATTTGTTCTAAGCTGCTATTGTTGCGAACCTCGAAAGCTAAGTGCTTTACATTCAAGGCGGGTTTGCCGTTTTTTGTGGCATTTCTAATTGCAGCTGAATTGTATGTGCGATAGTGTTTTCCTGGCATTTTGGGGGCTCCTTCATTGGTTTGAGGTTAGAGGGATTTGATTTGTTCTAATATCTTAATTGATTCTTCTTTTGTCTTTGATAAATTGCGTAGGATTTTGTTCATTCTTTTGCCTAATGAAGCACGCTTTACGGTTGGACAATTGCTGCATTTGCATTCTTTAGGGGGCTGGTGGATGTTAAGCAAATGGTGCTGGTATTGGGCTTCTGCTAGGGCTTTTTCGATCAATTCTGCTAGTGTTGGCATTGTGATGGTCTCCAAGCGGAGCAAGCTAATGCGAGAGAAAAACACCTTCCCATTTTGATTCGTGTTATTCAGTTTCCAATGAGCTATTGCAAGGTTCAAGTGTTGGTCAAGATGCTTGCTATTGATATTACTTGCTATAATAGTGTTTATCGAGTTGTTAGCTTTACTATATTAAGTATACAACATTATTGGCCATAATGCAAATCAATATTTAAATAAATCTTTATATTTATTCGAGACTACTGCGATTGCAATAATGTTCACACTTGTTAAACATTGATTAGATTGGCCCGTTGAATCTATATCACGATTGAATAATGATCAAGTGTTAATAGCTTGCAATTGGATATAACTCCGGCACCAATGCAACAGCATTGGATCAATTGTTAACAAGTGTTAATAATGATCAAGTGTGAACAGTTCCAAGCATGGTGAGAGGCAAGAGCCTTGCCAATCAATCAACCTGCCAGATCGATGTCCTCCCCCATGGGGCCTCATCTATTACTTTCGACGTGGTTTTATAACTTTTTAAAAATTTTTTCTAGTCTAATCTCTCGCGAGATAGATCAACAAACCTTAGACCCCCCTTAGACTTAGTTAGCCACGCTCAGAGTCTAGGCTACGCCTTTAAAAGATAATTTCTACTAGAAACTATCATTTTAAAATAGAGAGAATAAAAATGGCAGCAGTAGCTCAATTGGTTAGAGCATCGGGTTGTGATCCCGAAGGTTGCGAGTTCGAATCTCGTCTGTCGCCCTTATTGAATAATGATTGGAGTCTCTATTGGGTGACAGAAGTTCACTAAAACGCCTGCAAGCCAAGCACCTTCAAATCTTAGAGTTCAACCTGATGGGATTGGGAGCCTCGGAAATCTCCAAGAGAACAGGCCTTTCTCATTATGGGGTTAGTCAAATAATGAAGGCTCCATTGTTTCAACAAGAAATTGTTCGCAGGCGAAGCGAGGAGAGTGGAGATAACAAGCTGGCTCGCCAAGAGGTATTGGTTAATGCAAGGAGCAAGCTAGAGGGAGCAGCTGATAAAGCTGTAGAAACCCAAATTGAGTTGCTCAAATCCAAAGATGAAAGAGTCCAACTAGCTAGTGCAAAAACAATTCTAGATAGGTGCTTCACTGGCGACGAGAGGGGCAACACTTCGGTGAATCTAAATGTGGAATCAATAACCGTATTGAGACTTGCTATACAAGAATCCAAGGGTGAAAAACCAAAGGAGATTCAAAGTGTCCCAGCCTGATCCAAAATTCAATCCCTATGAACTCATTGGAAAAGAAACTCAAGATAGGATGAAGAAATATTATGATTTCGTGCTTCTCGAACCTTTTCCTATTCTTGAACACTTTAAATCTATTGGAGCTATAAAGGAGAAACCACCGAAGGTGATTGATGCCAGTGAGGTTCAAAGTGCCTGAGCAAGCCTTTTTTATGGAAAGCTAAGAGTGCCTAATCCGAAAGAAATCAATCAAGAAGAACTAGAAGATCAAGAGGATATTAGAGCGGCTAGAGAAGCCCTTAAAGAGCCAGGGCTAATCCCTTGGGAAAAGATTAAAGAGGAACTTGAGATTGACTGATCTAGAATCTCCAAAAGAAATAACCCAAGAAGAATTAGAGGAGCTTCGCAAGCTATCTAGGAGCGACCTTTATGTTTTTGCCAAGGGAGTTTGCGGATTCTCATGGCTAATCCCTCACATTCATCTACCCCTGTGCAGGATTCTAGAGCTCTATGATGGCTACAATGATTCACTCTCGACTCCATGGGAAGATTATGAACAAATTCTAATTGATTTAGGCTATTCCCTCACCGAAACTCAAAAAATAAAAAAGCGTGGATTGAAGAAGCTTCAAATAACCCTCCCTCGCGGCTGGCTTAAAACAACTCTTGGCTCTCAAGCCTATCCCTTATGGCGAGCTATTAGAGATCCGAATGTTAGGGTGCTTCTTACTCAAAATACCTTCACCAATGCGGTTTCAAAACTTCGCACAATTAAGGATACCGTAGATCGAAATGATTTGTTTAGATTGCTCTATCCAGAAATCTTGCCCACCAAAAATTGTGTGTGGAAATCCGACAGCCTTTGTCTAACCCGCTCGAAAACCCCTCCAGAAAGCACCTTCGAGGCCGCAGGAACTAGAACCCAAATTACTTCTCGTCATTATGATGTTATTATTGAAGACGACACTGTAGCTCCAGAGCTGAGTGATCTAGGTGAAGAAAATCTCTCCCCAACCAAGGATGACATCGAGCAAGCAATCGGCTGGCACCGCTTAGTACCTCCATTATTGATCTCTCCAATGGAGAGCCAGAATCTAGTTATTGGAACTCGCTGGTTTGAAAAGGATCTAATCTCGTGGATTCATGAGAGAGAGCCTCAATTTGTATTCTATGAAAGGGCTTGCCTAGAAAACAAAAAAGGCGAGCCCGATGAACAGGGTGAAGTTACTTATCCCGAAAGATTTAATGAAGAAGTCTTGGATGGCCTAAAGAGCTCAATGGGGACCTACTTGTTTTCTTGCCTCTACATGAATAAGCCAATTAGATCTACCGACATGGTGTTTCAACCTGGCTGGATTAGTGAATACGAAACCGAACCCAGGGATGTAATTTGTTACACTACGGTAGATTTAGGGGGTGATCCTGAAGACACCAAAGGAGAGCCCGATTATAATGTAGTGATGACCTGTGGAAAAGACCTCACTAGGGGATTTATCTATGTGCTAACCTATTGGAGAGAGAAAGCCTCCCCAGGACAAGTGGTGGCCGAGATATTTAATCAGGTAAAGCTCTATAAGCCGGTTAAGGTTGGGATTGAAACCACGGGATATCAGAAAAGTATCAAGTATTGGATTCGAGAGCGAATGCAAAGCGAGGGTTTCTGGTTCTTAATAGAGGATCTCACCCATACTAAGAAGTCTAAGAATCTTAGAATAATTGGTCTCCAGCCCCTATTTCAATCCCACATCATTCATACGAGAAAATGGATGGGCACTCTTATCTCTGAATTAATGGCCTTCCCCCTTGGCCGCAATGATGACTTGATCGACACTCTTGCTAGTCAGCTCGAGCTCTGGACCCTCACTCAAAGCAAGCGAGAGCGACGAGTAGAAGTTAATAAGAGTGATCCCTTCTCGGTAGATCAAGCTATTGATCAAATTCTTAATAGGAATAAAAATAATGAGCCTGCAATATATGATGTATTTGAAGAACAAAAAGATAGCTTCGTGTTTAATTAGGAGACTTTGATATGGGTAAGCCTGTGGTAACAAATAGAGGGGAGATGGCTAAGCATTATTTTCCACTCTCTAAAAAGAATAATTGGGTTCTTTATAGGACTCTAAGTGGAGATGACTCCGGAAGGGTGGATTTAGCTACTCCAACTACAGTAGTATCCGACACTCCGGTTAATGTAGAGCTTGCTACGATCTTTGCGGTGAGGTTGAGGGCTCCTGAAGCCGACGCAACTCTTGGGTATAAGATTATTGGCTGGGACAAGAGCAAGACAAATGGGGAGGTTCTTAAAGAAGGAACCATGACTGTAAGCAATGAAACCGACGGAACTAATTTTGTTAGTGCTTCTGTGCGAGTAGATGTGTTCCATAATGCTTTTATTCAGGTATTTGCGGACGTTACCAATATTGGCGGTGGTGATGGAAACGGATTTCTAGATTCTGCAATATGCTAATTCCCCAAACAACTCATTCTGCAATAGAACCTAAAACCCAAGGGATTAGACTCTATAGTCAACCAATGTGGGTTCAACCAAATGGCCACAAATGGGATCTTATTTCTAATGTGGTTCATACTAGCTATAGTGAAGGCCGATTTGTGATCTCTCTAGATGGAGAGTGGATTTCCCTAACTCCACTAAATAAAAATGATCTAGTCCCTCATATCAAGAGTGTGATGAGTGAGGGCCATCATTTTGGCTATCTATTGGATAAGGGAATTCTTACTAATAGCTTGGGCTGGAGAATAGAGCATTCCAATAAGGTAACACAAATATCAAGTGGGGAGTGGTTGCTCAGGGAGATAAATGGAATCAAGCTAGGACTTTCTATCCAAGATTGGCTACGAGGATTTGGAAAAGATTGTATTATTAATAATGAAATAGTGACCCTAGACATTTCAAAGAGGAAGGGAAAAGATATTGATCTTGATCCTTTTATTGTTATTGCTATAAAAGATGATTGGGCAATTTTTAACTCCAATAGTCATTCCAATGAAGAAGCCGATGGTGCAGATCAAACAGGAATTTATTTAAAAGCAGAAGCTTATGATTTTACAATTGATTTAAGTTTTAAAAGAAGCTGCATAAGATTTGATACTTCTTCTTATAGTGGTCCTCTATCGGCAGTTCTTTGGGGGAGGGAAGCAAGCACCGCAGTTACAGGAATAGAAGAAGAGATTGAGGTTATTGCTTGTGTAAAGTGTGAGCTTGAGGCTGATATTGCTGCCGTAGGAAACTATGGTGCTATTAGAGATGGACTTGATACTGGAGGTTTTGCTGGTAAGTTTAGCGAAGCTGATGGTGACGGAGGCTGGGCCACTCGTGATATGACCCCTCAATTTGTTGCTCAGAATACTTTTGACGTTGGATTTATGCACGAAGACGATTCTCCTGTGGCTCCACCTGCATCTCCAAATACCGCAGCTTTGTGGGCACCAGCAGGAGGGGATAATGACCCCTATCTCCTAATAACAATGCCTGATATTCTTAGATACAAATACAACAACGGAGTGGTTGATCGCTTCAGGCGAGAAAATCTAAGTGGACAATATTATAAGATATGAATAGATTAGAGAGTGGAAATTGGATAAGGCACGTTACAAATGTGAATGGAAGTGGTGCCACTGGAGGTATTGGTAACAAAGATTCCTCTTCTGGTTCTCGTGATCAAACTGGAATATATCCAGAGGCCTCTTTTGTTGGAGGCACTAGTGAGATTAGAAGAATAGCTATGAGGTTCACTGGTCTAGTTCCAAATCCTTCAAGGGTAGAGCTTTTTCTCAAATGGAACAATGCAGAAAATGATGCCAGTGAAGCTAGGGTTTGCTCTCCAACTTTTGAATCCAATCTATCTGATGGAATAAACTCCGGTCATATCTTTGCAGCTTGTGCAGATAGTCCTGGCGGCAATGGTGATTCTAGGCAATTGCTTGTTGATAGGGGCGTGGATTGGTGGTCGGTAGAGCTTCCAACCTACGGAAATGCTACTACCTGTGAGGTTGGTTTGGTGTTTGAGCATGATATAGATGGAACCCCGCACATTGCAAGTGACGAAACTAGGTTTGAAGATCACACTCCCGTAGCTACAGCACCCTATTTGCTTGTAACCCCTCATCGGAGATACCGATTGAATGGAAACGCTTTACTTCGGAGGAGAGAATACTATAGTGGATATACGCTCTAAAAAGGAGATTCAATGTGTCGCACCTGGAGATTTTTATCGCAATAGCTGTTGGTATCCTAACCTGTTCTATTGCGCCCTTGAGTATTTGGCTGTTTAAAAAGATTCTCAATCACGACGTGGAGATAGCTGAAATTAAAACTCAAATCATTGACATGGAGAAAAAACTAGATGTTCAGATTAGATCTCAAGAAAACTTGAGTAGAAAAGTATCGAGTACTTTTATAGTGCTTGCAGTGAATGTGGCGAAGATTGGTCAAAAGCTTGGTATTGAAATGAAGGAGATTCCTAATGATTAAGATGCTGTTTGTTGCTCCGGTGTTGATGTTGTTTAGTGGTTGTGGTATCGAGGACTTGCTCTCTAGCTTTTTAACCGACGCTGTTATCGATACTATTTGGGGCGTGATTGGTGGTCTCTTTTAGGGAGTTCTTTTAAATGAGGAAAAACCTAAAACTACTTCTTTGCACTCTCCTGCTTATTATTATAAGTGGCTGTGCACTTCTTGCAAAACAAAAAGGTTCTTCCTCTCCAAAGGAGCTTCGGGCAGGTCGAGATGTTAAGAGTGTTTCTCTATCGATTGGAGAAGGTGTTTCAATTGACGATAGCGGCTCTTTCTCTATGGTTTTGGGAGCACTCTTAGCTCTTGGCCTTTTATGGTTGCAAGAATTGAGGGTTGG
>SDBU01000693.1_pt1 | contig 47892 bp, 37 predicted proteins | sample 2277071 | NCBI WGS metagenome assembly SDBU01 (sample SAMN10397929, study PRJNA504765) | marine sediment metagenome | isolation source: marine sediment core GS08_GC12, 126 cmbsf | place: Arctic Ocean: Gakkel Ridge, Loki's castle | collected 2008
CAAGACTCGATATCGGGTGCGGTGGGCTCCGCTTACCCTTGAGGACTTTCACCTCAGATCACTAAGCGCTTCGTGGCGCACCATAAAAAATGTCAATGTTTTAAGTAATACATGTAATTTCCTGATGTTGTTGAAGTTTTTCCGGTAAGCACATGAATAACTTTGTTCTTCAATAGTTTTAATCTTTTATAATCGACATTTTTTCCCCAAGGGGCGAGACGATTTCACCGCATCTGCGTTGTTGCGGCGGGTTCGCAGTGAAATACCACAGCTTCACCCACCACGCCTACCAGCTGCGGCAAACTCGACTCGTGAATTATCCAGCTTAACAAAATGATTTCTGTAATTATCAACCTTCAGAGAGTCAAATGGACGTCATATGTCTGTCACCATCCACATTCGTATGTGATGGGGGCAGAATACGTAAGGGTCACGGGTGCCGACTCTAAAATAAATCAGGATTACATCTCAGCAAGAGCTTTGTTTGTCTTCTCAAGAGAGGCCATATCTTCGACATTGAGCAGGGTGGGAGAGTTTGGCCATTCCCTGGCAATTCTTTTTGCAAGTCCTGAAAGAACCTTGCCTACCCCTAATTCAATAGTGACATCGATATTCTGATTTCCCATCACTTCCATAGAATTGTACCAGAGAACAGTTCTAGTCACTTGTCTCTTTAGCGAATCTCTTGCTCGATCTCCCTTGAAAATAATTTTCGCATCGACATTTGTAATAATCGGAAATTTGAGATCTTTGAATTCAATCTGATTCAAATCATATGATAGTTTCTCTGCAGCACTCTCCATAAGCCGGCAGTGAAATGGAGCACTAACAGGAAGCATGACAGATCGAGGAGGATTAAGAAGAGACAGCGCTTCTTTGACGGCCAAATCATCACCAGCAATTACAATCTGTTCTTTACTATTCCAATTTGCCACCTCTACAATCCCACTCTTGACAGCTTTAACAGCCTCCTTGATTTTCTCATGAGAAGCTCCCAAAACCGCAGCCATCGCTCCTGCACCTACTGGAACAGCCTCCTGCATGTACGTTCCTCTTTTGTGAACAAGAAGTACAGCGTCCTCAAATGATATGGCTCCAGCTGCAACCAGTGCAGAATATTCTCCCAGGCTGTGACCCGCAGCTATTTGCGGTACCCTCCCAAAAAGTTTATACGCAATTGTACTGACAGTAAGCAGCGCTGGCTGTGTATTTTGAGTAAGCCTAAGGTCAGCCTCGGGTCCTTCTAAACATAATTTTGTTATGGAATAGCCTAATGACTCATCAGCACGAGCAAATATTTCTCTAGCAAAAGATGAAGACTCGTAAAAGTCTTTCCCCATTCCTACGGATTGAGATCCCTGTCCCGGGAATAAAATAGCTATATAATTCAAACTTCCTCCTTCTTGAGAAGAATTTGGATATCAGCTTCGCGTCGCAGATTTTTCAACCACTCCTCGACAAGCATCTTGATCTTTTCCTTTTTGATGGCCGATTCAATCTCTTCTAGAACCTCCATCAAGGGCAACCGTTCACTATTTTTTGGGTCTGTGTGTATGAGAACATATTTATCTCTGTAATAATCTTCAATTTCTCTTAAACTAACTTTAACAGCCATCCCAAATCTGTCTTCGATAATCCCTTGAAAAAGGATTATTTCAAACAAATAGTCCTGGAGGTCTTCTTTCTTCAGACCGAACGAATCGAGTTTGGTTTTGACCACTTCATTTCCCAGTTTATGAAGGAGGGATTGATAGGCAGCTTCAACGGCTTCCCGTTCAATTGTACGGCTCTCTTGAGTCAAACCTAAAACCAACTTTTGATTGATGAGCCAATCGAGAGTCACAAAAAAATCCGCTTCCTGCAACACAGTCTCCTCATCGAACAGGTCAAAAGATGCTGCAATTTTCACATCGAACAGAGTGATCACGTATTCATTCACCACAGCGGCAACCCGATCAATAACTTCCTGTGATCTAGAAAAAGAGAAAAAAATAGAGGACATCATAAGAAACATAGACAGGAACAGACACAATCCCCGTCGTAAACGAATCCAATCAAGATTTATAGGTTTAAAAAACATTGCCGATAGTTATAAAGATGAGAGGTTTGCGTCTACCCGGGGGAGCATTAAGATTCCATCCCAGTTCAAAACGGATCGGCCCCAAGGGAGTCCTGTACCGCAGGCCAAATCCGACAGCATTTTGAAAATTGATGAAGCTCATCTGCTTACGTCTTTCAAAAACATTTCCCGTATCGAAAAACGCAGTCCCAAACAAATTTTCCATTTTTGAAAGGATCGGAAAAGTCATTTCAAAATTAAAAAGGACTAGCGCCTTTCCTCCAATAGGATTGTTCGAATCTGGGTCCTGTGGTCCCAGTCCATCGAATTCCACACCTCGAAAAGAATTGCTTCCGCCTGCAAAAAATCTCTCATGAATAGGCATTCTTCCTCTGCCCAAACCCAGTCGGGTTGTTATAATGAAGGTCACCCTAGGAATAAAGGGGATATAGTGCTGGTATTTTGAAAATGTTCTCTGAAAATTAGATTCTGCATTAAAGAGCGGATAGGCCCATTCCAAAACTGAACTCAAGAAAAATCCCCTCTCCGGATTAAAAGGATCATCCCTGTTATCCCAAATAAAACTTCCCGAGATTGAGGTCGTGGAAAAAGGAAAATGCTGCCGGTCCACTTCGGATTCAGACACCCAGAGTTCAAACAGAGTCGTTCGCGCATATTTCATCGTGGTCAATAAAATCATTTCTTCCTTTTCAGAAAGGGAATGGAACATTGAAAGACTTAAGCCGCTCCTTTCAAAACTGTAGCTCTCTCTCTCTTCTCTTTCCAACCAGGCATTCACAAACAATTGGGCGGGGATTCCAAGAAAATAGGGCTGCTCCCAGGAAGCGACGGCCCTCTGTTCTCGAAGGCTGACCTGCCCAACCAGACTGAGCTGCGCAGCCCTTCCGAATGAATTGCTGCGGATCAGTTCTGCCGTCCCCCTAGGCCTGACCACATAATCCCATACGGCAAAGGTATTTGGAACATTTTTGGTCTCTATGCCCAATCCTAAACTAACATAATTTCTTTGACCTTCGAGCAGACTGATGATGAGATTGATGTGGTCTGGTGATACAGGAATTTCTTCAATCTTGACTTGCGTAAAAATCCCAAGCCCCTCAAGCCGTCGTTTCGTGGCCGTAATCAAATTATAAAATGCAAAATCTCCCTCTCTGATCAGAAGTTCTCTTAAAATAATATTTTTTCTCGTGATCTCATTCCCGGAAATAATAATGTTATCAATAAAAACTTTCTGCCCTTCATCAATTTGGAAGCGTATAGAGTAGTTCCCTTCTTCTCCCTGTTGAACAACTGCCTTTATAAACAAATCTCGAAATCCTTGATTCATATAAAAATTTTCGAGTCTGTCCACATCCCTTTGAATGTTGGGTTGGTAGAAAGCTCCACCTTCAGAACTGCCGATCTCCTTGAGCAACTGCTCATCAGTATAGGAACGGGATCCTTCCAGAGCAATCTGATCAATGATGTCCTGCCGGCCTTCTTCAATGAAGAAGATGGGTTTGACAGCATTCTGCAGTTTCTTAAGGGTCAGGACAACTTTTGTCTCGGAAAATCCTCTAGTCCGGTACAGAAACTCGATCTCTCTTAAGAGTTCGTATAGCCTGGCACCATTGATCTTTTTAAAAAAATAAAGATTTTCCGGAATTCCCAACTCTGCCCGGATTTGTGAAGAAGTAAAAAATAACGCTCCGTCTATCTCTATATCTTGAATTCTCGCTTTCTCGCCAAGAACGACTTTATAAGTCACATAAAGATTTCCATTTTCTTTCTTTATCGAGGGTGTCACATTAGAAAACAGATAATTTTTTTCCCTTAAATAATTTATGATCTTGGCCTTTCCCTCAGTTAAACTCCACTCCTCGAAAACTCCTGCTGCCCATATTGGCTTTAAAAGTTCCAGGGGTATATCCGCACCTTCAACAACAATCTCGATCTTCTCATAAGGTATTACATTCAGGAGAAAGGACACTCGGCCACTCTCATCATCAAACGTTTTCTCAATAATCTCCACTTCAACTCTCTGGTAGTCCAATTCAAGGTAGATTCCTCTGATCCTGCCAAGATCTTCTTCCAGAACGACCGGGATGAATTCCTTTCCTGTTTGTGTGTGCATTTTCTTTTTAAGAGTTGATTCCGGGACAATGAGTTCACCCTGGAAAGAAATCTCCCCAACCCTATATTTTCTGGCTGATCGGATGTCAAAACGAATATCCACCTGTGAGTTCACATTATCAACCTTGGTTGAGGCTTCAATATCAGAACTAAAATACCCTTCATTTTCCAGCACTCTCTTAAGCTCATCTTTGGCTTTGGATAACTTCTCATTGGAGAAAGAACGCCCCTCTTGAAGCACAAACAGATTTTCTCTCAATTTCTTTCGAGACACATCCTCATAACCGTAAAACTGGATATTGCGAACAAAAAGGTTTTTCGTGAGAGAAAAGGTTAGCTCCACATCAGGGCCGTCACCAATATAAACCTGGACATCCGAAAACAAACCCGATTTATAGATATACTTGACGGCATCTCTTATCCCTTTTAAGGAAAAAATATCTCCAGGATTAATCGGGATAAGTTCTTCCAACTTTCCTTCATCAGATTCACCATCTATCAGCACAAAAACACTTTTTATAAACCTATTTTCGACTTTTTTCTGGCTGATAATCGGAAACGGTTTTAAAAAGAAGAAGAAAAAGACAAAAAAACATAAACTTATGGAGAATCGCCTTTTTCTTTTCATATCAGAATCTTTTATGAATTTTGATGTCAAAACTGATCCTACCCTTTTCATCCCGGGTGGCAACGATGGAGAAGTCACTTGTCAACTCCCATTCTATCCTTGCAATATCCTCCCTCTGCGTTGTCAAATTAGTTGAGTAGAGGATAAAAAAGTTCCGGGAAATTCTTTTTCCAAGGGTCAGCCTGGCCGTCATTTCCGCCGAAGATCCTAAAACAAAAGGATCAATCCTAAAACGGTCAAGACGGAAAAGTTTGTCAGCGCTCTTTTTGGCTTCTTCTGAGAGTTGGAAGCTCACCAAAGACGCAGTGCTCTGCCTTGTGCTCCGGTCATAGTGGTAGGTCCGCTGAAATGATTCTCCCAAAGCCAGTAGGGCCAGGACATCTTCCGGAGGTAGTGGTGGAGAAGAACTGAACTCAGGATTTAGCTTATCCAGCAGTCCATCTAATGAAAATGTGACTCGAAAGTCCTTCACGTAGGTCTCCCCAGTAAAACTCAGGTAGGGTTCAATAGTCACAGGATTCGAAAAGCTTACTCTCCCTCTGATAATATCAAATTTTCTGTCTTGAAAAAAAACATGCCCTTCCAAAGCATCGATATCCCCAAGCACAATCGGCAGTCTTACATTTCCAGACACAGTTAAATCGAACCTGCCTCTAACCTGTCCCAAAGTATTTTCCATCCAGGCATTGTCATCCGCATGCAGGCGAATATTTAAATCAAGATCATTAAAAAAGCTTTCCTCACGATCTATTTGGGAAGCAAGAGTGGAATAAAAAACAAATTTTTCATCCAACTCCCGCTGCCAGGACAATCTCTGGATATCGAAATCTCCGTTTAGAACAAAACGGTCTGAATCTTTGATTAAATTTAAGCTCCCATCAGCAACCGCACGCGTCCTTTCCAGAGGAGAAAGGAGAAGATTTTTTCCTTCCATTTTTAAATCGATGGTTTCCACTCCATTTTTGCCCAACCGGAGGACTCCCTGACCCTGGACATCTCCTCCCCCCATCTTTCCCTGTAGAGCACGGAGGGTCAACGTTTCATTTTCGACAAAGATCAGGCCCGAATAATCACTCAGAGCATAGGCGAACCTGGGAAAAGGAAATAGAGAGCCTTGAAAATCGATGGCTCCTTTGACTTCAATAGAACGATTGAAACTTTTCAGTTCTCCAAGATAATTGATGCGGCCTTGAGCTCCTTTCCAAGGAATAAAAAGATCAAAATTGCTGAAAGAACCTCTAATATCACCCGTTATTATTTTTGAAGTTAGAGGGATATCCAATAAGATGTGAAATTCATTATCTCCCGGGAGAAAGTTCCCATTAAGGGACACTTTAATCTTTTCCTCGGTGAATCCCAGCAAAACTTCACCTTCCACTTCAGTCTCCTGGAAAGGCTTCAGAAACAGAGATTTGATGACAAATTTTCCTGAGGAATCCTCACCAAAAATTCCTTCCCCTTTAAGATTCAGCGAGAGGAATCCCTTAATTGAAGGAAAAATTGAAGTCAGATTGATGTTTTCAGTCGCGATATCCATTTTAAATTCTCTTCGTGATAATGCCAGCAAAGCCGATCCACGTATATACCCCCCATGAACCTGGCATTCGAGATCTGAGAGGGACAGAGTGTTGTCCTTCCAATTTAATCGCCCCTTTAGTTGAGATAAAGGTTGACCTATAAAATCAACAGACGGGCTTGAAAAACTTCCCTGGATATTGATGTTTTTGTTTTCTCCGAGAAGTTTGAATTCACCCGCGGCCTGCCCTTGAATGGGCAAAGAAACGTTCAACATTGGAAGAATGTGTTCTAAAACCCCCCTCTCTATATATAAATTCCCTTCGATTTTTTTGTCTTTCGCAGATATTTGGGCACGTCCTCGGGCAACGGGATCGTCAAATGTGAAATTGCCATAGAATTCATTCCGGATAAATTCCACTTCTCCGGTAACCGTTCCCATATCAAATTGTGCGATACCTATCGAAGACCATGAAAAATCACCCCGGATGTCAGGAGATGTTATATCTCCAGAAATATAAATATTTGTTTCACCTGATCCCCTGATCTCAGGGAATTCGAATTCATTATTTAATATTTGTGAAGTGAACTCGCGGGCCTGATTGGCATCAAGAACATTTCCCCTGAGAATAATATCCAAACTTTGTCCAATACGAATATCTCCCTTGACTTCCAATTCGGCAAATTGAGTGGCAATATTTTCGGAAAAAAAAGACACATCATTCTGTCCATCCCAATCCACATGCACATTCCCTTGAAGAGGATATTCACCAGGCTTCACCTCTTGGAAATCACCCCTGAACTCCGCATCCACCGTCAATTTCTTGTTTTCTACAGTAAAGCTCCCCCAAGTCCGCGAGGGCACAGGCCAGGGAAGCAAAAGAAACTTCATTACAGGATCAATATAAACTCCAATGGCCGTCCCTTGGACTTTTTTATCCTTAAAACGGATCTCCAATTGTTCGGGCGCGAGTCCTCGCCTCCGGATATTCACATCCATCCGGCCACCAACCGTGCTGTCGAAGTTGATGGTCCCATCGACTCTTCCCATATCCACGCTATTTAAGTGCAACGTTCGACTGGAAAAATCAGCATTAAATTGAAGACTTCCATCTTTTCGGACAATATTTCCCTTCCCATCAACACCTCCCTTCCAGTCGAAAGGGAGTTTTAGAAGACTAGCAATCAAATCCGATTTTATGTTAAAAGAACTTGTCAAATTGAATTCCGGATTCATAGGATTTGTCAGGCTCCCATGAGCACGGAAAATAACAGATGGACTATTGATTCGCAGCTTTTTGATTATGACGTCTTCACCCCGCCCTTCAAGAAAGAGACTCAGTGTCCCTTCAATAGGATTCGGATTCAAACTGGAGTAATAAACGGCTTCGCCGCTTTCCACCAGCAGAGAATACAAATCTCTTCTTTGACTGAGCCTCGCATTTATTTTCTTGGCCTGTAATCGGTCCTCTTTTCCCCAGTAATACAGCTCTCCTTCTTTAATCCATCCCATTTCCAAAGAAAAGGGAAGGCTGATCTGAAAGGGCAGCTGTTTCTGGATCTCTCTCGTTTCCGATGACTCATAGAACCTAAAAATGGGTTTTTCGATCAAAACTTGAAACGGTTTTTCTCGTGAGAACAGAGCCTGAAAGGACATCCTAACAGAAATTCTTTCGGCCGAAAAAAATGGTGAAGAAGTGGTGGATCTGACATCTTCGATGATCAGTTTGGGGGGGAAAATATTGAGATGAATCTGTGAATAGCCAAAACCGGATTGAATTTGCTTTTTTACCTGTTGAAGAAAAATATTTTTTAAGACAAGACCTGCTCCAAAAATAAAAAGAAAAATGACCCCTGTAATAATCAGGGAGTTGAATTTTCCTTTTCGTTTCATCAGAGTATTCTTTTCAATAGCTTTAGCCCTTCTCTGACTCCACAGAAAAAAGAAGGGCACCTGTCTTCACGGATTCTCCCGCTTGAGGATCGATTCGGATAATCCGTCCGTTCCGGGGAGATTTGATTTCATTCTGCATTTTCATGGCTTCAAGAATCAAGACTGCCTGGCCTTCTTGGACTTTTTCACCTTCCTGGACCAAGACCTTAATGATTTTTCCGGGCATGGACGTTTTGACATCTCTTTTCTTTTGCTCACCTTGCCGGTCTCCCAAGATTTTATGAGCCGATCTCTTTTCAAACGTGAAACTTTTTCCGTTAATATATACAGAATGAGATGTTTTATTTGAATGAAATACAACCGAGTGAATCTTTTCATCAATGCTCAGAAGCACTTCATTGTCACTCAAAAACTCGCAGAACACATGATGGATATTTTTTCCAAATGACACTAGGAATTCCGTCTTCTCCTTTTTGACAATATTCAACAAGTATTCTTTATCTTCCAGCCAAAGCGAGACATTCATCTCAATGCCTGCCCGTGAAGTTCTGCAGCCGTCCTTGAAATTTCCAATGGCTCCCTCGACTCCCTCCTAGTTTCCTGGATGTCAGGCCGACCTGATTTTCCATGTAGCTTTTTATTCCTACCGCAATCAAAGCGACCGTTTTTTCTTCCGGACTCTGATCATCTGTCACTTTTTCAAGATCGGCAATAAAATGTGTATTGTAATCTCCGGAAATAAATTTTGGATGCTGGAAAATCCGCTTGAAAAAGGGAATGGTAGTTTTGATCCCGTAGATTTGGTATTCCGAAAGTGCTCTTTTCATTCTCTCAACAGCCTCATCTCTTGAACGGCCCCAGGAAATCAACTTAGAAAGCAGCGGATCATATTCCAGAGGAACACAGTATCCTTCATATATTCCTGAATCCAAACGGACACCCAAACCTCCTGAAGGAATCCTCAAATGATTAATTTCACCTGGAGAAGGCATGAATCCTTGGTCCGGATCTTCTGCATAGATTCGGCATTCAATAGAATGGCCTCTAGGTTGAATCTCTTCCTGAGAAAATTCCAAAGGCCAACCGGCAGCGATTTTAATCTGGCTTTTCACTATATCGATACCCGTCACCATTTCCGTGATGGGATGCTCCACCTGCAGTCGCGTATTCATTTCAAGGAAGTAGATATTCTTGTCTTTATCCACGATAAACTCGACCGTTCCTGCATTCCTGTATCTGACAGCGGCCGCAGCCTGTACGGCGATCTTTCCCATTTCATTTCGTTGGTTTTCGTCGAGAAATGGGGAGGGCGTTTCTTCAATCACCTTCTGATAACGTCTTTGAATTGAACACTCTCTCTCTCCAAGATGGACGATGTTTCCCGAATGGTCGGCCAAAATCTGAATCTCTATATGATGGGGTTCCTCAATGTATTTTTCGATATAGACAGAGGAATCATTGAAACTCGATAACGCTTCTGATTGGGCAAGCTTGAAAGCCGACAAAAGCTCTGCCTTCCCCTGTACACGCCGCAAACCCTTCCCTCCACCTCCTGCCGCTGCTTTTAACAACACGGGAAAACCAATTGTTTCGGCAGCGGTTTCAAGCTCTTTCCTATTCTTCACAGGTTCAAGGGTGCCGGGAATAATCGGGACCCCGGCTTCGGCCATTTTCCGGCGCGAGGCCACCTTGTTTCCCATCAGACTCATGGGCTTTTGAGGAGGCCCGATAAAGATAATCCTCTCTTTTTCACAACGCCTGACGAACTCGGGATTTTCAGCTAAGAAACCATAGCCGGGATGGATTGCCTGTGCATTGCACCCAAGTGCCGCTTTGATAATTTTGTCTATGTTGATGTAACTCGCCGAGGGATTGGCTTCTCCAATAAAATAGGCTTCATCGGCCAGTTTGACATGAAGAGCTTTCCTGTCAACCTGAGAATAGACTACAGCAGGGATTATCCCCAACTCCCGGCAAGCGCGGATAATTCTGACTGCAATCTCTCCTCTATTAACAATCAGAATTTTTTTAAATAATTTCGGCATAAAAAACTCAAAGTGGGATGTTCCCATGTTTCTTTGGAGGATTTGTGTCTCGTTTATTCTCTAGCATCTTCAAAGCGGCAATGAGCTTGGGCCGTGTAAACTTCGGCTCAATCACTTCATCCAGATAGCCTTTTTCACAGGCGATATAGGGATTAGCAAATTTTTCTTTAAATTCTTCGATTTTTTGTTTCTTGAATTTTTCAGGATCTTTAGCCTTTTCCATTTCTTTCCTATACACAATCTTCACGGCCCCTTCAGGACCCATCACTGCTATTTCCGCTGTGGGATAAGCATAATTGATATCGGCCCTTATGTGTTTGGAAGCCATGACACAGTAGGCTCCACCGTAGGCCTTCCGTGTAATGAGGGTGATTTTTGGCACCGTAGCCTCTGCAAAAGCATAGAGGAGTTTTGCTCCATGCCGGATAATGCCCCCATGTTCCTGGGAAACACCAGGGAGAAATCCCGGGACATCTTCCAGGGTGATCAGAGGAATATTGAACGCATCACAAAATCGAACGAATCGGGCAGCTTTATCTGATGAATCTATATCCAAAACTCCTGCCAAGTAATCCGGCTGATTCGCAACGATGCCCACAGATTTGCCTCCAAGCCGGCCAAAGCCAACAACAATATTTTTGGCAAAATGTTCATGGACCTCAAAAAAATAATTATCATCCAGCACAGTTTTGATGATCTCGCGAATGTCATAGGGCTGGTTGGGATCATCGGGAACAATAAAATTCAAATCTTCATCAAGTCTGTCCACGGGATCGGAGGTTTCTCTGAATGGGGGATCTTCCATATTGTTATCCGGAATAAAAGACAAGAGCTCTCTGATTAAGACCATTGTCTGCTCTTCACTTCCAGCCGAAAAATGAGCCACTCCACTTAAGGTATTGTGCGTATCGGCCCCTCCGAGTTCTTCCATCGTAACATCTTCTTGTGTCACTTCCTTGATAATTTCCGGTCCGGTGATAAACATCCGGCTGATCCCCTGAGTCATGATGATAAAATCGGTGATGGCCGGGGAGTAAACGGCTCCTCCGGCACACGGCCCCATAATAGCGGAAATTTGTGGGATAACACCCGAAGCCAGAGTATTCCTAAGAAAAATATCAGCATATCCCGCCAAACTGGCTACACCTTCCTGAATGCGGGCACCTCCTGAATCATTGAGTCCGATCATAGGGGCTCCTGTTTTCATGGCTAAATCCATAATCTTACAGACTTTTTTTCCGTACGCTTCACTCAAAGAACCTCCAAAAACCGTAAAATCCTGTGCAAATAAAAAAACGGTTCGACCGTCAATTGTTCCATATCCTGTGACAACCCCGTCTCCATAAAATTTTTTTTTGTCCATCTTAAAATCCTGGCACTGGTGGACAACAAGTTTATCCATTTCTTGAAACGATGCCTCATCAAGGAGAAGATTGATCCTCTCACGAGCCGTAAGTTTTCCAGACTTATGCTGTGCTTCAATCCGCTCTTTTCCCCCCCCTAATTCAGCCAGACCGTTTTTATGCTGTAAAACTTTGAGTTTTTTTTCAAAAGTCATTTTACTCGAGCAATATTTTCAATTTTTTTTGACTTTTTTCCAGTCCTTCAGAAATGTAGCCATCCCGATATCCGTCAAGGGATGTTTCACCATTTTTTCCAGAGTAGAAAACGGAACTGTGGCAATATCCGCCCCGATCATTGCAGCCTCAATGAAATGAAGAGGATGTCTTATGCTGGCCACAATCACTTCACTGTCAAAGCCATAGTTGTTCACGATGGTGACAATTTGATCGACCACATCCAATCCATCTTGAGAAATATCATCGAGCCTTCCCACAAAAGGACTGAGATAGCGGGAGCCGGCTTTGGCAGCAAGAAGAGCCTGCGGCGAAGAAAAAATCAAGGTTGTATTGACCTGGATTCCCTCCGCAGCAAGGGCTTTTGTAGCCTTAAGCCCTTCCAAACAGATTGGGATTTTCACCACAACATTGTCTGCAATCTTGGCCAAACGTCTGGCCTCCTTAATGATCGCATCGGCTTTGGTGGACACACTCTCAACACTGACAGGTCCACGGACAAAGCTGCATATTTTTTTTATCAGCACATCAAATTTCTGGTTTTCCTTGGATACAAGAGTAGGGTTTGTTGTGACCCCATCGACCAATCCCCAACTGGTCGCCTCTTTGATTTGTTCCAGGTTCGCTGTATCTAGAAAAATTTTCATCGTTACCTCCAATTATTGTATATATATATAAATAAACTCGACCGCTATGTCTATTCGATCGGATTATTTTTTGATGGACATAACAACATTCGAAAGAGTTCCAATCCCCTCAATCTGAACATCCACTCTATCTCCTGGAATCATGGGACCTACTCCAGAGGGGGTCCCAGTCGTAATGATGTCTCCCGGGATGAGGGTCATTATATTGGAAACAAACCGAATGCAAAAAGACACTGAAAATAAAAGATTCTTTGTATTCCCAGACTGCCGTAGCTTTCCATTGAGAAATGTCTTTACTTTAAGCTGTGACGGATCAAGCCCGGTCACAACACAGGGGCCGAAGGCGGCAAATGTATCAAACGATTTGGCGCGAGTAAACTGTCCGTCTCTCTCTTGGAGGTCCCGAGCTGTCACATCATTAAAGCACGTGTACCCCAAAATATACTTGTCCACATCGTCCTCGTCTGACAAAAGATGAGCCCGTTTTTTGATGACAACGGCCAATTCTCCCTCAAAATCGACACGCTTGGCCATTTTAGGATAAATGATAATGTCATTGGGTCCACTGACGGCTGAGGGTGGCATCATAAAAACCAGAGGCTCTTTGGGAAGGGGCTTTCCACGTTCCATCGCATGATCTCTGTAATTGACTCCAATGGCTATAATCTTTGAAGGTTTGACAGGAGGAAGGAGCATCACTTCACTTATAGGGACACTGATGTTATTCACCTTAAATGATCTGAATGGTGAGCCTTCTATTGAGTAGAGTCGTTCTTCCTTTAATATCCCATAGGACACTTTATTTTTGTGTTTATAACGGAAGATTTTCATAAAAATCCATCCCTGATTATTTCCGAGATAGTATTTGATTTTCGGCTCTCATTTCCAGCCTTATCCATTGAGGTAATAGCATAATAGTATCTTATATTCTTTTCAACCGATGTGTCCGTGTAGGTATTTTCCAGAATGGGCTTTTTCATCAAAGCCGTGAACTCAGATTCCCCTTCAGCTCTTTTCCAGACTCTGTATCCTCCAAGATCACTTTCCTGATTAGCATCCCAACTCAAAGAAAGAATCTCCGTTCCCATCACTAAAACGACTCCCTTTGGAGGAACAGGAGCAAAGGTGTCTTTCGGAGATATTTCAATCACTTCGGAATCCTCACTTTCTTGATAGGGAGAAGATTCACTGGAGGAGACTCTGACAAAATAAGAATACGTCGTGCCAAAGTCAAAGGTTTTGTCTTCATACGTCCGGCCTTTGATCAAAGCCGGATTCAAACGGACAACTTTGGATTTCTCAGCCGCACGAAACACGTTATATCCTGCAACCAATGGAGGGGTTGACCGGTCAATGTTTTCGTCAGGTGGATCCCATTTGAGTAAGATCTTGTCTGAAAAAAGTTCGGCATTAAAGTTCACAGGAGGTTGAGACAAAATTTTGGCCTCAAAGGAAATCGGCGTGGAATAGAGGGATTTCCGTCTTCTAATATCCTTTACTCTCAAACTAAAGAGGTACTTTTTGGACAAAAAATCTTTCTCAAGAGGATAGATGAACTGCATCACAGGATTCTCCTGCTCACTATCAAAGATATAGTCCGGCAGTTTATCCTTCGTGATGGTCAGTAAAAGCCGTCCCTCATTTTTAAATTCTTTTTCCCAGTTGGGTTCGACCGGTTCACCGGTTTCTGTCAATTCCGGTGTTTCTATCTCACTCCATTCTTTTTCCAAAAGCCAGATTTCCACTTCAGAAAGCCCAACAATCGGATTCCCATCGATATAATTGACCGGATTTTTCCATCTCAAGAGGGCATTGGCACCCCTTTGAGTCAAGACTACATTTTCCGCTCTCTTCGGAATGCGTACAATTGGAGGCTGAAGGGGGCCCTTTTTCCCACATGAGACAAAAAAGATAAGGAGTGCAGAGGAAAGAAGGAATAGCAGATATCTCTTCATTAGAGAATGAAACGGCTCAAATCTTCGTCCTTTACAATGTCCTTCAGATGTTTTTGGACATATTTCCTATCAATGGTTATGTTTTTCTTTCTAATATTGGGAGCCTGGAAGGAAATATCTTCCATCACCTTTTCCATTATGGTGTGAAGTCTTCTGGCCCCAATATTTTCCGTCATCTCATTGACTTTTTCGGCAATCTCAGCAATCTCATCGATCGCATCCTCTGTAAATATTATGTTGAGGCCTTCGGTGTCCATAAGAGCTACATACTGTTTGATCAGGGCATTCTCAGGTTCAGTAAGAATTTGGATGAAATCATTTTTATCCAGAGATGTGAGTTCTACTCTGATTGGGAACCTTCCCTGAAGTTCAGGAATAAGATCTGAGGGTTTTGCCACATGGAACGCACCGGCGCCAATAAACAGGATATGATCTGTCCGCACTAATCCCGAACGCGTGTTAACGGTTGTCCCCTCAATAATAGGAAGCAGATCTCTCTGAACTCCTTCCCTGCTGACTTCGGGACCTTGTCCCGTTTCTCGGCCGGCCACCTTGTCCACTTCGTCAAGAAATATAATCCCCGAATGCTCCACCTTTTCGATAGCCAAGCGGTTAACCAATTCCTTATCAACCAATTTTTTTTGTTCTTCTTCCATGAGGAGCTCACGAGCTTCCTTAATTTTCACTTTCCGCCGCTTGGTCTTTCCTCCGCCAAAACCCGGGATGAGTTCCTGAATCTGGATTCCAATCTCTTCAACGCCGGCATTAGAAAAAATCTCGAAGGGGGAAGACATCTTTTCTTTAACCTCAATCTCAACTATCCTGTTTTCAAGGAGGTCTTCTCTCAGTTGAACTCTAAACTTTTCACGAGTTGCCTGCGATTTATCCGGATCGTCCGGATCCAGGCCTTCCGGTTTTTTCTTTAGCGGAGGGAGCAGACAATCCAGAATTTTTTCTTCAATATTATTTTTGGCCTTCTCCATAATCTCATCAACTTTTTCTGAATTGATCATATCCACAGAGATCCGGACCAAATCCCGGATCATCGATTCCACATCACGCCCGACATAGCCGACTTCCGTGAATTTACTCGCTTCAATCTTGAGAAATGGAGAGGACGTAAGTTTGGCCAGACGACGGGATATTTCGGTTTTTCCTACTCCCGTAGGCCCGATCATAAGAATATTTTTGGGCGCAATCTCATCAGCCAGATCCGGGGGGAGCTTTCTCCTCCTATAGCGGTTTCGCAGCGCGATGGCGACCGCCTTTTTGGCATCCCTCTGGCCAATAATATACTTGTCCAGCTCAGAGACAATCTCTTGAGGAGTGAGTTCGATCTCGGCAGGTTCCGCTTCTGGGGGTGAGAGTTTTTCGGGCAAGACAATAGCCATTACAATTCCTTTACTGTAATTTGATCATTGGTGTATATGCATATTTCAGAACTGATTTTCAGGGCTTCTTTAGCAATTTTTTTAGCAGGAAACTCAGTGAACCTGAGGAAAGCTCGAGCCGCCGCAAGCGCATACGATCCGCCTGAACCAATGGCAATGATACCGTCATCGGGTTCGATAACATCTCCTGTTCCGGAAATGAGGAATGAATGGTCTTTATCTGCAACGATAAGAAGTGCTTCCAACCTGCGGAGAGCCCTGTCCAGACGCCACTCCTTGGCCAGTTCTATGGATGCTCTTGGCAAATTTCCTCTGTATTCCTCCAATTTGTCTTCAAATCGCGAAAAAAGAGCAAAAGCATCCGATGTCGCTCCTGAAAATCCGGCTAGGATTTCTTGATTATAGAGAGTTCTTATCTTACTGGCCTTCCCTTTAAGAACGGTGTCCCCCATGGAGACCTGACCGTCTCCCGCGATGGCCACCTGCTTTTTATGACGCACACAAATGACCGTTGTTGCATGAAATTTGAAACGCATTTCTAATCCTAATAAAGTATATTCTATGATATCGGATGTGGAGGAAAATTACAATGCAGGAAGAATTAAGGCCAGGCCTTAATTCTTCGATATTAATTTTATTCAAAAGAAAGTTATTCATGTTTTCAAGGCCTGGCCTTAATTCTTCCCATTGATAAATCTTTGGAAATGGCTATGATGGGAGAGAGTTGGAGGCTATGAAGAGATGAGTGATAGAAAAGCAGGAAATAGGGATTTTAAGAATACAGAAAGCATATCCAAGGATTTCATCCGGACCATAATTGAGGCAGACCTGGCTGCAGGAAAAAACGAGGGGAGAGTTCACACTCGCTTCCCCCCCGAACCCAATGGCTACCTGCATATTGGCCATGCAAAGTCCATATGCCTCAATTTCGGGATTGCGGCCGGATACAAAGGCCTCTGTAACCTCCGCTTCGATGACACTAATCCAATTAAAGAAGAGATCGAATACATTGAATCCATAAAAGAGGATATCCGCTGGCTTGGATTTGACTGGAAAGACAGGGAGTACTATGCCTCCGATTACTTTAACCAGCTCCACGCATGGGCAGTGCAGCTGATAAAAAAAGGAAAAGCTTTTGTCTGCGATTTAAGTGCGGATGATATCAGAGAACATAGAGGAACCCTCACTCAACCTGGAAAAAACAGCTCCTTTCGTAACCGCTCCATCCAAGAAAACCTGGACCTGTTCTCCAGAATGAAGGGCGGTGAGTTCCCGGATGGTTCCCGCACACTTCGAGCCAAAATCGATATGGCCTCTCCCAATTTGAACTTGAGAGACCCCGTAATGTACCGGATTCTAAAGACTTCCCATCACAGAACCGGGGACAAATGGTGCATCTATCCGACCTATGATTGGGCTCACGGCCAATCCGACTCCATCGAAGAGATCACACACTCAATCTGTACTCTGGAATTCGAGGACCACCGGCCCCTTTATGACTGGTATCTCAAGGAACTGGCCGCCTTTCATCCTCAGCAAATCGAGTTTGCAAGGCTCAATCTCACCTACACTGTGATGAGCAAGAGGAAGCTCCTTGAATTGGTCGATTTGGGTCATGTCAGGGGTTGGAATGATCCCAGGATGCCCACGATTTCAGGTATGAGGCGCAAAGGGTATTCGCCGGAAGCCATCCGTGATTTCTGTGATCGGATTGGGGTGGCCAAAAATGAGAGCACGGCAGATATCGCACTTCTCGAACACTGTCTGCGAGAGAATCTGAATATGAAGGCCCCACGAGTGATGGCCGTTCTGCATCCGATAAAAGTTGTTATCGATAATTATCCTGAAAACGAGGTGGAGTGGCTTGACGCCGAAAACAACCCGGAAGATCAGAGCATGGGATCCAGGAAAATTCCCTTTTCTCGAATTCTCTATATAGAACAGGCGGATTTTTTGGAGGATCCACCAAAAAAGTTTTTTAGATTAGCTCCAGGAAGAGAAGTCCGGCTCAAACATGCCTATTACATCACATGCACGGAGGTCGTTAAAGACACCAAATCAGGAGAAATTAGAGAACTGCACTGTACATATGATCCGGAAACACGGGGCGGCTGGTCCAAGGACGGCCGGAGAGTGATGGGCACTCTGCATTGGGTTTCTTCTGAACATTCAATAAACGCCGAAGTCAGGCTCTATAATTATCTCTTCACAAAAGAAAATCCTTTAGAGGATGCGGATTTCAAGGATTTCCTCAATCCGGAATCCTTGGAAATATTATCTGACTGTCAGCTTGAACCCAGCCTTAAAGGAGCCAAACCCGGAAGCCGTTTTCAATTCCTGAGGCAGGGATATTTCTGTGTGGATACCGAGGATTCCTCAGAAGACAAACTCGTTTTCAACCGGACCGTTTCCCTGCGGGATACCTGGGCTAAAATCCAGAAAGCGCAAAAAGCCAAAACGATCTCTCGCTGAAAAGTATCAAGCCTTGTCTTTCCATGCTTGATACTTTTTAATGTAGTCATCCATCACTTTTTTAGGATTAAGCGAAAGATACTTGGCATAACTCCAAACATGCCCTTTCAGGTAGATTTCCTGAGGAAGGTCCTCAAACTTCTCGAGCTCGATATTCTTTAAAATCTCTTTTCGAATTTTTGTTTCCAGAGAAACATCAAAGAGCTGAACACCCAGCTTTCTCCTGATATCCTTCAGTATTCGCCCATCAAAAACTATCCCTCGCGTGGAAAGATCCAGAGCCGTCTCAGTCTCGGAAGGCTTTGTTTTTTGTTTTTTGAGTGACTGCTCATACGCAATCTGGACGGAAAGTTTGCTATAAGCATCCTCCAATTCTTTAATAACTTTTCGTTTTTTTCTCTGTGAAAAGTCATCCGCAATGGGAGAGATGATAGAGGTTTCAGAAGTGTATAATCTCAGCAAAAGTTTATAAATCCGCTTGATCTCAACAAAAGTGGCCTCGGAACTCAGTCCAAGGATTTTTAGGTACTTTTCCTTCTCTTCCGGCGTCATGGTTGTCTTCATCTTAAGTCTTTTGTTCTCTTCCCTGGATAAGATTGTCCACACAGCTTCTCACTTCCTGTGCCACTGAAGATGAGGCATCAAACTGCATAAAAGGTTCTCGCTGCGCAATAGATTTGACCACATTCTCATCGTGTTCCACATATCCAATAAAGTGTGTGTCTAGACCCAAGAATTTCGAAAAACCGCTTTTGATAAAGGATCCGAGAATGATATCCTGGCGGTTTAAAATTTTATTCAGGATAAAGTGAATCTTGAATTGCGAAAGCTCTTCATCTAAAATCTCATTTATGTAAGGAAAGTTATTTTTCATCCAGGCAATCAGCTGCCAGAGGTTTTTTATCCCATAATTCTCTTTATTCCGCCAGATCTGCTCGACGAATTCTTTGAATCCATAGGGTTTTAAAGTATCTTTTAGTTTTCGAAAAAGGGCATTTTTGATGAAATGATAGAGATTTTCAACAGACAGCACCTCGGGCAGTAGAACGGCAAGCATTTTATCGGCAATAAGGAACGTGTCGATGACATTGTTATGACTTCCCGCTCCAACATCTATAATGACATATTCTGAGTTTAACATCCTTATATGTCTGAACAACTTAAGCTTTTGTGAATAGAGGACGCCGTCTGAAGCCAGAGATTTGATGTCGCCTGCAATAAAGCTGAGATTTTTGATACCAGATCTGATCTTCAGCTCAACAAGAGGAATTTTTTTTTCGAAAAATTCTGATAGGGTCACTCGAGGATGGCTTATCCCAAAATAGGAATGCAGGTTGGCACCGCCAATATCCGCATCGATCAGAATCACTCTGTGCCCGGATTGAGCCAGATAAATGGCCATACTGGAAGCCATAAAACTCTTCCCCGTACCGCCCTTACCGCCTCCAATGGTCCAAATTTCAGGGACAGTTCTCCTGTTAGGCGAATTTTTTATTTCAGTCATGTACTTTGTTGTAAATAAAATATAGAAATTTCCATCTGTAGTCAATCCTGTCTCTCTGAGTCGGAGGACGACTGACAGTATCCTAAAGCCAAACCGGTCGGTCCTTTCATTTTCTATCTAGTTTCTAGTTTCTAGTATCTTGATATCTTTATAAAGGGAAACTTTATCTCATTGAGTAATGCATTCAATTTCGGGATATCTGTTTTTTGAATTTCGGCAGCCATTTCTAGCAGGGGAGTAACATTTGATTTAATATCGTTGAACTGGTCAATCTGGGTTTGGGTCGGAGCGCCCTGATAGCGGCTGATCGATCCCCTCAACCGGGAGATCTGTTCGGGGAGGGTGCCTCCTCTTAAAGCCACAACCACAGGCCTTCGGTAGCCTGTGGCTCCTTCCACGCTGTAAGAGTAGACCTCCCGGATTTGATCCACTTTAGATTTCAGATCGTTCAGCATTTTTTTCAGGCCCGGATGAGTCACCTTTTCCGCTTTAACTCGTCTTTCTAAATTCTGCAGCTGTTCCATGAGGGCTGTCGTTGAAGAAATGAGAGCCGTTCCTTGATTGACCAGACTGCCGATCTCTTCAACAAATTTCCGGTTTTTCTTCCTTTCTTCCAAGGTGAAACTGTGCTTGTCGTAGGCTTTGACACTGACTGTCTTTTCAATTTTTTTGTCATTAAGCTGCAGAACGACTTTGTAATCTCCAGGCAAAACAAAGGGGCCTCCGGAAAATCCTCTTCCTCGTCCTCCTTGTGCGACAGGTGATACGGCTGCATCCGTTCTCCGCTCTCTCAGGTTCCAGTAGATGCGGTTGACTCCTTTATTTTTGGTGGCTCTTAAAGAACTCACTTCCTGACCTTCCGAGTTCATAACAGATAACCTGAATACGTCCCCAGCCTTTGGTTTTTCTCTAAGATAGTAATTGATTCCAGCTCCAAATGGAGGATTGGGCGCAGAATACTCGTGGGGTCCGGAATACATCGAGGAGCTCTTTGAAGAGTAAAGAGTGGCCGGCCGGATATCAAAAAGAGTCAATGGTGATTCTAAAACTTCAGTTGTCATCTGCTCGATAGGCCTTATGTCATCCAATATCCAGAGTCCTCTTCCGTGCGTACCGACAAGAAGATCTCTCTCCCGGGGATGAATCTGGATATCCCTAACCGCAACCGTGGGGAAATCATTCTTGTAAGCCATCCATTTTTCCCCTCCATCAAAGCTCAGGAAAAGGCCGAATTCACTCCCGACATAGAGGAGATTTTTGTTCTCAAGGTCCTCCCGGACGACATGAAGGTATCCGACTGATGGAAGATCTGCGCTGAGCGACATCCAGGTTTCCCCAAAATTTGTGGTTTTGTAGACATAAGGTTTGTAGTCATCCACACGGTGTCTGTCGAATGTGGCGTAGGCTGTTCCTTCATCAAAATGTGAGGCCTCTACCCGTGTAACCCAGCTCTCAGGAAGAAATCCTTTTATATTCCGGGACACATCTGTCCAGGTTTTCCCACCGTCTGTTGTCAGCTGCACGAGTCCGTCATCAGTCCCTATCCAAATCACTCCTTCCTTCAAAGGAGATTCCGATATTGTGTAAATTGTACAGTGGATTTCAGCCCCTGTGTTGTCGGCGGTGACGCCGCCTGAATTTTTTTGTTTTTCCGGATCATCGGAACTCAAATCAGGGCTTATTTTTTCCCAGGACTGTCCCCTGTCTGTGGTTTTAAACAGGAAATTTCCACCGAAGTAGACCACATTTCTGTTGTGAGGAGACAAAAGAATTGGGGAGTTCCAGTTAAACCTGTAGGGTTCCTCATCCAATTTGGCCACGGGTTTGATATTCTGAGAATCACCCGTCTTTACATCAAATCTTGAGATACCTCCCATGTGAGCGTTGCGATAGATTGTGGAATAATCCTCCGGATCGATCTGGATATAAAATCCATCTCCTCCCCCAATAGGATACCAGTGAAAATTCATAATGCCGTTGGAGTCCAGGGAGTTGATGGGGGAGCCCCAGCTTCCATTATCCTGCAGTCCCACATAGGCGTAATACGGTGTCCTCATATCGTATCCAACTTGATAAACTTCAGACCAGACTTCAGCACGGACACCCCGCCAGGTTTGACCGCCATCAAATGAAATATCGATGCCTCCATCGTTTCCATCCAGAAGATGAAGCGAATTGTGTGGATTGACCCACAAAGCATGATGGTCGGGATGAGTTCCTCTGGAGATGGTTGAAAATGTCTTGCCCCCATCCCGGGACACATATGACGATCCGGAGTAAACATAAACCACTAAATCATTATTGGGATCGACCGTGATCTTACTGTAGTAAAACGGACGGAAATTGATACGGTCATGCGTCTGGCTGTTACACATTCTGACCCATGTCTCCCCTTTGTCATCCGACCGGAAGACTCCACTGTTTTTATGCTCCACGACGGCATAGACTACATTCGGATTACTGAAACAGACATCAAGCCCTATGCGTCCATATTCACCCCGGGGAAGGCCGTTGTCAATTTTTTTCCATGTCCCGCCCCCATCTGTCGTTTTATAAATGGCGCTTCCTTTTCCCCCACTGCGGAAATGATACGCTTTTCTTCGAAAATCCCACATGGCTGCATACAGGATTTTATTATTTGAAGGATCGCTGGCAAGGTCGGCGATTCCTGTGTTTTCATCAACATAGAGGACTTTTTCCCACGTCTTGCCTCCATCGATGGTTCTAAACAGTCCTCTTTCCTCGTTAGGCCCCCATTCGTGCCCCAGGACTCCCACATAGACGATATCAGGATTTGTCCGGTCAATAATGATCTTTGCGATGTGCCTTGTGTTTTTGAGCCCCATATTCGTCCATGTTCGCCCGCCATCTTCTGATTTATAGGCCCCATCTCCGATCCCGACACTGTTGCGGGCTGTGGCCTCCCCCGAACCCACCCAGACGATGTCGGGATGGCTCTGAGAAACCGCCACAGTCCCGACCGAGACAGAACCTTCTCTATCAAATACAGGAGACCAGGTGATCCCGTTATTTTCCGATTTCCAGACTCCGCTCGGTCCAACGGCGGCATAAATAATAGACGTATTGTTCTCCACAACGGCAAAGTCTACTGTCCGACCCCCCATGATTGCCGGCCCAATATTCCGGAACTTCAAGACTTCCAAAAGAGATGCGTAGTTGTATTGGTCAGCAAATGAAATCACTGCAGAGAAGAAAAGGACAAAGCAGCTCAAAAAAAATAAAAATGATTTTCGTTGAGACATAATCCCTCCTTAAAATTAAAATTGTGTAAGAATCACAAAGAATCGAGTCCATTACAATCCTAGTGAATATCAGGCTAAAGCAACTTCAGGTAAATTCTTTTCCTCTTATGCTGCCTGGAATCATAGTATTTCCAGATATTCTGGACTTTTATATTATCCTCAAGTTCACTGTTGGATTCTCCATAGAGGATATTGTGGTCGATAGCCGTTTGGTTCAGGTCCTTCATGAAAAGCGCATTGACACCTTTACCCTGGTATTCGGGAAGGATGCCGATAAGATACAGGTCAAGGATTTTTGGCTTTCTCGCAGCCAGAAAAAAATGTATAAAACCAAAAGGAAACAGCCTCCCTCCAGCTTTCTGGAAAGCCTTGGAGAGAGAGGGCATGGTGACCTGGAATGCGATGACTTTGTCATTCTGATCAACAACGAGAAGAATATATTTTGCTTTGATCAAACCAGTATACTTTTTGATGAATCGATCCATCTGTTTATCATTCAGCTCAATAAAATAGAAAAGCGGTTCATAGGCTTTATTGATGACATCAAACATCTGTCTGGCATATGACAGAAGTTTTCTCTTTGATTTGCTTTTTATCAGTTTTAATTTTTCCCTCTTAAGAACGATGTTTTCGATCCTTACAATTTTTTCAGGAATTTCTTTAGGGACATTGATTTTGAATTCAATATAATCGACTTCTTTTTCGCAGCCCAATCTATCCAGATGAACCGGATAATATTCGTAATTATAGACCGAAGCAGAGGTGGGCATCTCATTAAATCCCTCAATCAATATGGCCTGATGATCAAAGGTTGTGAATCCCAAAGGACCGTGGATACCCTCCATTCCTTTAGACTTTGCCCAAGCCTCAACCCGGTCAAAGAGAGCCTTGGACACTTCCTCATCATCAATAAAATCAAACCGGCTGAAATTGGCATATCTATTCTTCCACTTTTCGACATATTTTTTGTTATAGATACCGGCAATTCGGCCTACAAGCTGATTGTCTTTATAAGCCAGCCAGTATTTGGCTTCACAGTACTCAAAATCAGGATTTTTCCTAGAATTAAGAACCGCCATCTCATTTTTGATTATGGAGGGAATCCAGTATTCATTATCTTTATAGAGAGAAAAAGGAAAACGGACAAAGATTTTCAAATCCCGTCTGTTTTTAACTTCTTTAATCTCAACCGCCATGACATCACTCCCCAGAGTCTATTTTTTCAAATAAATTCATGATACTTTTAGAAAAATAAGTGAATACCCTTTAATTCAATCCTCTCTTCTTAAGCAGGGATTTGACCGTAGGCTCGGCTCCACGGAATCTTATATAGAGTGTCATCGGGTCCTCAGTGCCTCCTGCCGCAAGGATGTTCCTTCTGAATGAGTTGGCCGTTTCCTGATCAAAAAGGCTCGTTTCCTTAAAGGCTTCAAAGGCATCGGCATCCAGCACCTCGGCCCAAATGTAGCTGTAGTACCCAGAGGAGTACCCTCCTGAAAAGATGTGGTTGAAGTAGGGGCTTTTGTATCTGGAAATAATTTCCGGAATCAATCCGATCTTTTCCAACGATGCATTCTCAAACTCCCAAACGTCCTGTTCTTCGGCTTCGGTTTGCGTATGCCAGTCCATATCCAAAAAAGATGCTGCCAGGTATTCGACGCTTATAAAACCCTGGTTGAAATGCCCGGCATTTGTGATTTTATCAATCAGTTCCTGCGGTATGGATTCTCCGGTTTCGAAATGTTTGGCATATATTTTAAGGACATCGGGATGGAGAGCCCAGTTTTCCATGATCTGCGAGGGGAGCTCCACAAAATCTCTGGACACCGATGTTCCTGACAGCGTCTCATATGTGCAGTCTGAAAGAAGGCCATGGAGAGCATGTCCGAATTCATGAAAGAGCGTACCCACTTCCTCAAGTGAAATTAACGACGGTTTATCGGCTGTGGGTTTAGAAAAATTCCCCACATTATAGATGATGGGTGTGACATTCTTTCCCTTGAATTTGGATTGTTTCCGTAAGGAGTTCATCCAGGCCCCTCCCCTCTTGCTCGGTCTGGGAAAGTAATCGGTGTATAGAATCCCTACATGGGAACCGTCGGCTTCCTTGACTTCGAACACCTTGACATCTTCATGGTACTTAGGGATGTCCAGCCTCTCTTCAAATTGAAGTCCATAGAGATTTGTCGCGACCGTAAATACGCCATCGATGACATTTTCAAGCTTAAAATAGGGCCGTAACTGTTCATCATCCAGGGCATATTTGGCCTTTTTAAGTTTTTCGGCATAGAACCACCAATCCCAGGTCTCCAGTTTAAAAGTCTTCCCGTCGGCTTTGATCAAAGCCTGCATCTCTTTGACCTCATTTTTCGCTATCTTCAAGGCCGGATCCCAGATTTGGTTGAGCAGGTTATAAACATTTTCCGGCACTTTGGCCATGTTCTCTTCGAGCACAAAATGGGCGTGGGTTTTATAGCCCAGCAGATTGGCTCTCTTGACGCGGAGAGCGGCGATTTTAGGCGCGATGGCCTTGTTGTCGAATTCGTTGCCGTTGCTGCCGCGGTTGTAATAGGCCTTGTAGATTTTTTCTCTCAACTCTCTTTTTTCGGAGTATTGAAGAAAAGGAATCCAACTGGGCTTATGAAGGGTGAAGACCCATTTCCCCTCATGCCCCAGGCCTGTTCCGGCTTCGGCTGCACCCGCAATGACGGCCTCGGGGAGGCCGGCAAGGTCAAGTTTACTGTCAATAACCAGCTGGAAGGCATTGTCCTCTTTTAAAATATTCTGCCCAAATTTAAGGGTCAGCATAGAAAGCTCATCATTGATGGTTCTCAGTTCGGCTTTCTTTTCTTCATCCAGGTTTGCCCCGCCTCTTACAAAGACCTTATATGTTTCATCCAGGAGAGTGCTCTGCTCAACATTAAGATTGAGTTTGTCTTTACTCTCATAAACAGCTTTCACTCTTGCAAACAGTGCTGCATTGAGATGAATGTCATCCTGATGTTTGGAAAGAAGAGGAGTGACATCTCGAGCAATCTGCTGAATCACGTCATTTGTGTTCGCCCCATTGAGACAACCAAAGACGTTCCCCACCTTGGTCAGAAGTGCTCCGCTCCGGTCCAGGGCTTCAATTGTATTTTTAAAATTCGATTTTTTTTGGTTTTCTGTAAGGAGTGCAATCTCAGCTTTGTGCATTTCGATCCCGGCTTGAAACGCAGGAAGAAAATCCGATTCTTCGATGAGATCGAATGGAGGCGTCTCAAAAGGAGTATCCCATTTTACAAAAAAAGGATTGTCTCCCTCTGAAGGAGGGACTGTTTGCTTGGCACAGGCCCAAAACAAAACACCTATGCAGATTGAAAATAAAATTATTTTTTTCATCAGTTCAGTCTCCTTATTTAAGTTTTATAAAAGATTCACAGTCAGATTTATAACTATAGTAAAAAAGGCTAAAAAAACCAACCGATTCTTTATTCAAAACTAAGTTTTTTCCAGATATCTATCTTGGTTTGTTCACGAGCGAAGGGCATTGAAAATAAATTAAGATACAGGCAGTTTCTATGAATAATTCAAACTATTTGATGCCCCTAAAGCCAAAACATTTATATATGTAATTTTCTCTCGTTTTATATGTTCCGGCTCGAAGTGTCACTAACACTTCGGGTCCCTCGACACGCTCGAATTTAAAGTTTTCATTCGGAGGAAGATAGTAGCGGTTGGTTAAAACATAGATGGCGTTTCTGCCAAGAAGGGCTTCTGTGTCCTGCCAAAAATCAAACTGATCTGTCGAATTAGAGAGGCAAAAAACATCTTTTGTGTCTTTCAGAGCAAAACTCAGCTGCGACGCTATATTGTAGTGAAAGCTAAAGACAAATGGCGTTTCTCCCTTTTCTATCATTTCCGTGCTTATCTTCCTCACTCTTTCCGCCACTTCCGGCCAGCCGAAGAGATCACTCGTGGCATCGTACTGTTCGACCTCCCAACCTGTCAGATCAGTCGGGCTGGCGATGCTGCTGATAGTAGGTCTGTATAAAGGATAAAAAAGTTGGATATTCATTATAAGGATGAAAACAAGAGGAACAACCAGGGCCGCTCCCACGAAAAGCTTGAAAGCCGAAGACCCTTTTACCCACATTTTCAAAAAACCGAACACCGAAAATCTCCTCCGGGAAAACCGGACATTCAGATTCCTTCTTTTTAGCAGATATTCTGGGTACAACCAGACCGTACCGATCAGAAGCGGGATATACCCGAGACCGGGCCAGTGGGGTTCGGCATCGTTTGTCAGACACATGACGATGTAGAAAAAGACAAGAGTGGGGACCGATGTCAGGACAATGAACTTGTCCCGGATATCTCCTCCCGACCTAAAGGCCCGTTTCATGAAGATGAAAATTACGAAAAGAAAACAAAACAGTAAAATAGGAGTCATGACTCCAAGTTGTCCGATAACCAGTGTCCACAAATTGTTCCAAAAAACACCCCCCTCATGCCGGGTGTTCAGCTGATAAATAAAACTCGCCCAACCTTCTCTCATGTTCCAAAAGATTATAGGGCTGGCGACCAAACCAGAGAGCGCGAGACCGATATAGGGATGAGGAGATTTCAAATACGCCCTCAATTTTTTATCAGAAAGGAAAAACAGGAAGGTCGAGGGAACGAGTAGAACTGCAAAGTATTTGGAGAGAACGGCCAGACCAAGGACAAATCCCATCAGATACCAATGCCACCAGGAAATCCCTCTTGTAACTCTGAGAAGAAGGAGAAGATAAAGAAGCCAAAAGACAGCCAGTGGGGCATCAGGGACCGTGAGGATTCCTAATAAAAAGAATAGCGGAATGATATTGGCTAGACACAACGAATAAAATGCGGTCTTTCTGCTTCCGGACAGTTCAAAAGCAAGGAGGTAAATCAAAAATGATGTGATACAGAAAAGCAAAACCGTCCCAATTCTTAAAAAGAATACCGAATCACCGCCTACAGCAGTCGTCAAGGCAATCATGTAGGCCACCATAGGAGGATGGTCAAAGTAGCTGAGATCCAGATGTTTGGACCAGGTCCAGTAGTAGGCCTCATTATCTCCAGGCCCTACAATCCCGATAATGAAAAGATGATAGAGAGCAACCAAAATGATGAGTAACAGCGCGTAATGTTTATATTTTCTGTCTTCAGGAAACAAATATTTCACCCAATAAGAAATACTCAACTTATACCACAAGCAATTTCCCTGGTCAAAAACCGCTTGCATTAATTGTATGACCTGGAAATAATGAAGACGATTTTTTTATCACATAAGCAGCATGGAACCTCTTTCATTGGAAACCACCTCTTCCTCATTCCAACGTATAGCCACCCTTGATGGATGTCGAGGTATCGCCATATTTTTAATGACGTTCTTCCACAGCCTGTATCATGTTGTCAACTACGATACCATCGCAGAAGATCCCAACTGGCTGCTCGAATACCCAAAAATCGTCCTGGGGACACTTAGTTTTTTTCTCTATTTGGGAACATGGAACACATTTTTCCTCCTTGTTTCATCGGTTGTCAACACATATGTGATGGCTAAATGCGCATCGAGGGGAGCGAATCTAAAAATCCTCCTCTGGAAGCGGGTCATCACCGGTGTTGTCCTTCTCATCGTTGACCATATCATCGAAGGATTGGGATACTGGGGATTTTTAGGAGAAGGTTTAAGGACAGGGGTTTGGAAACAGACGGATAAAATCTGGCACCCATTTTTTATGATTCAGACTCTCGAGATGATCGCTTGGGGCATCATTATCACATCTATAATCAATTATTTCATCCTTCGAAGAAAGGGTTACGAACACCACCGCCGAAATCAAAAACTCTATCTCATTTTGACCTTAATCGTTCTTCTATTAACACCTTTGGTTTATACGTGGGTAGATGCAAAGCCCTGGTCCATTCCTGAAAGCCTTTCTGAAAATCCAGACATGTTTGATACGGCAGGATGGCCCGACACTCAAATCCAGATACATAACGCATCATTTCTGACCTGGTTTCTTGTGATTCTTGCCGGTGATTTCGAACCCCTGTTTCCCTGCCTTTCGACCGCCTTTGTCGGAGCCATCATCGGTTTATTTTTGGCCAATCCCCGATCTTCCAGGAAGTTTTTCCGGATCGGATTTCTCTCCGCCGCCGGAAGTATTGTGGCCGGCGCTTTGCTTATCGCCGCCGGGATGACCTTTTCTGCCTTTCACAGGCCGGCCATCACCAATCACCTCCTCCAACTGGGCGGGCAGGTTTTAGCTGTCCTCATCCCATTGAGGTTGGTAGAGTTTAGAGGGCGGGCTCAGAAAGTCGGCAACTCAAAGTTTATCCGGTTTATGAGGAGGTGGGCAATGGTCGCCCTGACAGTGTATGCCCTTGAAATCTTTGATATTTTTCCAGAATGGACACTCAATCTTTTTCTTGGAAAAATAACTGGTTTGAACTTTTTTGAAAGGATCTTCAATATTGATCAACTGCCTCTAGCAATGGCTGTAGCCGTATATTCTGTCTTCTGGTACTACCTCCTCTTGCTCCTCTGGGGAAAATTCAATTACAAAGGATCTTTCGAATGGCTTCTCATCCAAATCCAAGGCCTGATATCCAAACAAAAATCACAAAGACTCAATGTGGATCTGATGTTAAAAAAAGTCGAGTGGATGAACTTTAAACTGGAATAACCTCCCTAAGCAGCTCCATTTCCATGATTTTTTTTAGAGTCGGACGGAACCCTTACGAGGTATGTCTCCATTCCTCGCTGAAGCTCCGGGCGGAGACACACTTCTCGACGTCCATCCGACTCTACTGAAGGTGCTTTGTTAAGGATGCATCCCTCCATAGTCCGATCTATCTTGATAGAGAGGAAGAAGCGTGATTTCGTATCACTTTAAAGAACTCGCTTTTAATATCACTGAAATAAAAATCCTTTTAAGACGTGTGGAATTTTATTTTGAACTGAAGTAGAATTGTAGGGTCTTTTTTTAATCCTAACATAATACATAATATGGAGAGAGAAAGTGAAACCAACTGAAAAACCTGTTAATCCCTGTTTTTCTTCCGGCCCCTGCGCCAAACATCCCGGGTATTCTATTGATGAACTCCGGAATACACCTTTCGGGCGGTCCCACAGAAGCAGTCTGGGAAAGGGCAAACTGGCGGAGTCTATCGACAAAACCAAACACATTCTAGGGCTTCCTGAGGACTATCTTGTCGGTATCGTCCCCGCTTCAGACTCGGGCGCCTTTGAGATGGCTATGTGGTCAATGCTTGGACCTCGGGGCGTGGATGTCTTTGTTTGGGAATCTTTCAGCAAAGGTTGGGCAACAGATATCACAAAGCAGCTTAAACTCGACAACACTCGTGTCCTTGAGGCCGATTACGGAAAACTCCCAGATCTCTCTCAGGCCGACTTCAATAATGATATTGTCTTTGCCTGGAATGGAACAACCAGCGGCGTCATGGTGCCCAATGGTGATTGGATCCCTGATGATAGAGAAGGACTCGTCCTTTGTGATGCCACATCGGCCATTTTTGCCATGGATATTCCTTATCGGAAACTCGATGTCATCAGCTATTCTTGGCAGAAAGTCCTAGGCGGCGAGGCCGCTCATGGTATACTGATTCTCTCTCCTCGTGCTGTCGAACGCCTGTTGAGCTATTCTCCTCCCTGGCCTCTTCCGAAAATCTTCAGGATGACTAAGGGCGGAAAATTGATCGAGGGCATCTTTAAGGGTTCGACAATTAACACGCCATCTATGCTGGCCAATGAGGATTACCTCTCCGCTCTCAATTGGGCTGAATCAGTTGGAGGACTCCAGGGATTGATCCGGCGCAGCAATGATAACCTCACTGTCTGGGAAAATTTTGTCGACGGCCACGATTGGATCGATTTCCTCGCAGAAAACAAAAACATCCGATCCAATACGAGTGTCTGCTTCACGATGGAGCTTCCTGAAGACAGACTCAAGGCTCTTATCAAAATACTTGCAGACGAGGAGGTCGCATTTGACTGCGGTTCCTATAGAGATGCCCCTCCGGGACTTCGATTCTGGTGCGGGGCTACTGTGGACAAATCCGATCTTGAGATAGTAACCCAATGGCTGGAATGGGCGTATAACGAAGTAAAATAAACATAAACACAACGTATTTAAATTGAAAAAACACGAAATCCAAGTTTCTTCCGGAAACAGTCAGATATGCGTGGGAGAGTCTATCCAAAATTTGGCACACTATTTGGGCAGCGGAAAAAAAGTGGTCATCACAGATCCCAATGTACGCCGCTTCCACGGTTCTCACTTTTCAGACTATGACTCCATAGACATCGAATCCGGTGAACAAAACAAGACACTTGAGACAGTCGAAAAAATCTACGAGAAGTTTCTAGAGTGGGAACTGGACCGCTCCTCCTTTGTTACAGCGATTGGGGGGGGTATCATCTGCGATGTGGCCGGTTTCGCAGCATCGACTTTTATGCGCGGAATCGACTTCGGATTTGTCCCTTCTACTCTGCTAGCACAGGTCGACGCCAGCATTGGGGGAAAAAATGGAGTCAATTTCCGAGGCTACAAAAATCTAGTCGGCGTCTTCAACCAGCCACAGTTTGTGCTCTGCGATACAGATCTCCTGTCTACTCTCCCCGAGAGTGAGCTGGCAAATGGGATGGCAGAAGTTGTCAAACATGCCTTGATCCAGAGCGCTTCTCTGTTCGAGTTTCTCGAACAGGAGTGGACCTCCCTTCTCGCTCTTCAGAAAGACGCCCTCGAAAAAATCATCAACGATTCAATCGTGATCAAATCATGGATCGTGCAGTCCGATGCTTTAGAAAAAGGAGAACGGAAAAAACTCAACTTCGGCCATACATTCGGCCATGCGATCGAAAAAGAAATTCAGTTGTCTCATGGGGAAGCCATCAGCATCGGCATGGTTATGGCATCCAAGATTTCTGCGGCAAGAGGGATGCTCTCCCTTCAAGAAGTTGATCACATCACCTCAATCCTCAAGAATTTAAAACTGCCCACAGAAATACCATCCGGCAAAGAGCTAATTCTCGAAGCAGTAAGAAAAGACAAAAAACGCCGAGGTGAAGATATCCATTTTGTCCTTTTGTCAGAAATCGGAAAAGCGGAAGTGGTTCCCATGACCTACAATGAGCTGGAGCGCTATATTCATGATCTGTGTTAGCCTGGCAGAAAAAACATTCAAAAACTGCCTAAAAGCTCTTGAAGACGTCGAATTTGCGGAAATAAGAATGGACAAAATGGATGTCACTACAGAAGAAATCAACACTCTATTTTCTTCCCACTCTAAACTGATTGCAACCTGCCGGCCTGGCTTTCAAGAAAAAGATAAAAGACTGGAACTTCTTTTGGCCGCTGTCCATGCCGGTGCCGCCTACATAGACATCGAAATGGAGTCGGATGAGGATTTTAGAAACACCATTATGTCAAAGGCGAGAAAGATGGGATGCCTGACCATTATCTCCTATCATAACTTCAAGAGGACTCCGGATAGACAGGAACTCAACCGAATTGTCCAAAACTGTTTTAACGATGGAGCCGATCTGGTTAAAGTTGCCTGCAAAGTCCATAATAATATGGAAAATGTCCGGCTGATTTCTCTATTGGAAGACGCGCGTCCCATTATCGTTATTGGTCTGGGTGAGGAGGGGAAAAAGACTCGTTTTATAGCTCCTCTTCTTGGAAGCCCCTTCACATACGCCTCCCTTTCACAAGGCAAGGAAACAGCCGAGGGTCAGCTGGACTGGAAAACACTGGCACACTTTTTAACCACCCTGAAAAATGTCTAAGACTAAACTTTTCGCCGTCGCCGGCAGACCGGTTATTCACAGCCACAGCCCCCAAATTTTCAATTCTTTTTTCCAGGCTCAGCAGGTCGATGCAGCCTATTTCCGTATAACAGCGGTAAATGGGCAAGAAGTAATTCAGATCGCAAAAGCCATCGGCCTCCAAGGCTTTAACGTCACAGCTCCTTTCAAATCGGAAATAATGAAATTTATGGACGATCTTTCGGAAGAAGCTTTAGCCATCGATGCCGTCAACACCGTTGTCTCAGAAAAGGGAAGACTGACCGGTTATAACACAGATTATTTAGGAGTCAAGTTTACTCTGAAATACAACGGGATCGATCCCACACATAAAAAATTTGCCATTCTAGGTGCAGGCGGAGCCGCTCGTGCAGCCGCCTACGGAGCCCTTAAGGGAGGGGCCGGAAGAGTAGTCCTTCTCAATCGTACAATAGAGAAAGCAAAAGAAGCCGCCCGCCGGATGGGATGTGACTTTGCTCCTCTGAACAAAATTGGAGAAATTCTAAAAAACAGCGATATCCTAGTCTCCTGTATATCCACCAACCAACGAGTGGTCGGTACTGAGATGCTGGACAGGAATTTAATTGTCCTGGATGCAAATTACAAAGACTCTCAACTCAAAAGTGATGCAGAAAAAAAAGGCTGCCGTTTTTTCAGTGGAGAGCAGTGGCTTTTGAACCAGGCCATACCTGCATTCCACCGCTTTACCGGCTTGAATGTTACGAAGGATGTTCAACAGGGTATTCTTTCCACCTTACATGAACAAAACACCCAAAAGCCAAACATTGCTTTGATCGGCTTTATGGGGAGCGGGAAAACATCTGTGGGCCGGAAACTTGCAGAGTGTATTGGATACAAATTTGTAGACATAGATTCGGTCATCGAGGAATCAAAAGGACAGACACTATCAGAAATATTCGAAAAGAACGGCGAAAGAGCTTTTAGAGAGATAGAAAAAAACTCTATTAAGGAGCTTATCCCAGAATCAGAAAAAAACGTTTTTTCTCTGGGAGGAGGAGCTGTCCTGGATGGAGACAACCGCCGTCGCCTCAAACAGCACTGTGTTTGCGTATGGCTCTGGGCCTCAATCCGGACATCTCTGTCTCAAAGGAGCGTCACATCAAGACCCCTTCTGAACAGAAGAAATCCCGAAAAAACTGCACGTTCACTCTTAGCGGCCAGAATTCCCCTTTACGCCCGGACAGCGGATATCGTCATCAGCACGGAATCCAATCACCCGGAAAAAATCGCAGCGAGAATAAAAGATGAAATGGATCAAACCATCTGAAATCAACGGGACGCTCCTGGCACCGTCCTCGAAAAGCATGATGATCCGAGCCTGTGCCGCAGCTCTGATGGCTGAAGGAAAATCCTGGATCCGACATCCTTCTTTTTGTGATGACACTTTAGCCACCCTGGAAATCATTCAAGCTTTAGGCGCACACATAGAAAATAAAAAAGACGGAATTTACATTTCTGGTGGGAAAAACATCCGGAATTCAACTTTGAACTGCCGGGAATCCGGGTTGAACATGCGCCTGTTTGCTCCTATTGCTTCCCTAAACAAAGCAAAAATCTTCTTGTCTGCAGCCGGTTCTCTAAAGACAAGACCTATGAATATGCTTGAAGGCCCTCTCCGCAGTCTAGGCGCTTATTGCAAGACTCAAAATGGATTTCCTCCTGTCCAGGTCAAGGGACCGATAAAAGGAGGGAGAATCTCAATCGATGGCTCTCTCAGTTCCCAGGTCCTCACCGGACTTATGATGGCCCTTCCGCTCTGCACTTCGGACTCGGAAATTGATGTCCACAATTTAAAAAGCAGGCCTTATGCAGCCATGACCCATTCTGTACTCGAGGAATTTGGTGTTTCAATAATTCAGGAACAAGACTTCAACCGTATTTTTATAAAAGGTTTTCAGAAGTACCGGCCGACGACTTACACAGTCGAGGGAGATTGGTCGGCAGCCGCGTTTCTGCTGGTAGCGGGTGCAGTCAACGGACAGATAACCCTAACTAACCTCAATCTGGATTCTCTTCAGGGCGATAAAAAAATCATAGAGGCACTCCGTTTAAGTGGTGCAGATGTAACCTTAGAAAAGAAGAGTATTTTCGTACGAAACAATCCGTTAAATGCTTTTGATTTAGACGCCACAGACTGTCCCGATCTGTTTCCTCCTCTCGCTGTTTTGGCCACATCCTGCCGGGGCATCAGCCATCTTAAAGGAATTGAGCGGTTGAAACATAAGGAAAGCAACAGAGCGCTTGCCTTAGAACAAGAATTGAAAAAAATCGGCGCTAAAATCAAAATCAGAGGAAACACGATGGATATAGAAGGGACGCCATTAGAAGGAGGTCTCATTCATTCTCATGGGGACCACCGGATAGCCATGGCCGGCGCCATAGCGGCTCTTCAATCTAAAAAAGGCGTTCGTATCCAAGATTGGCAGGCAGTTTCAAAATCCTACCCGGATTTTTTCGATGACCTGGAATCCATTCAAGGAGGATCCCCATGAATTCCTTCGGTAGACTTATGCGTTTAACAATATTTGGTGAATCTCACGGTGAAGCCGTAGGAGTGGTCATCGAAGGCTGTCCAGCCGGATTATCACTCACGGAAGAGGATTTTTCTGCTGATCTCAGCCGGCGTCAATCCGGTTTGGAAGGAACAACAGCACGCAGAGAACCCGATATCCCCATATTAAAAAGCGGCCTATTCAAAAATAAAACCACCGGAGCTCCTCTTATGATTTTGTTTGAAAACAAAGATGTTAAATCTGAAGATTATACTCCACTCAAAGACACGCCCCGGCCGGGACACGTAGATTTTGTCGCTCACAATAAGTATGGGGGATTTTACGATTTCAGAGGCAGTGGACCTTTTTCAGGAAGATTAACCGTAGTTCTCGTGGCCGCAGGCATCATTGCTAAGAAGATCCTCACTCCGGCCAAAGTAAGTGCCTCTCTTTTGGAAGTAAACGGCGGATTTGACATAAAGGAAGCTGTCCAATCCGCCATTCAAGAGAAAGATTCGGTGGGTGGCATCATCGAATGCCGAGTGAACGAACTCCCCATTGGGCTGGGAGAGCCTTTTTTCGATTCTGTCGAGTCTCTTATAAGTCACATAGTTTTTGCAATCCCAGGCATCAAAGGCATAGAGTTTGGAGCCGGTTTTTCTGCCAGCCGAATGAAGGGAAGTCAATTCAATGACATTCTCATCCATAAGGAAGGAAAGACGGCCACAAATTTTGCCGGAGGCATCAACGGCGGCATCACAAACGGTAATGAATTGGTGTTTAAGGTTGCCGTCAGACCCCCTTCCAGTATTGGAAAAGAGCAGGACACAATAAATCTTAAAACGGGCCAACCAGCAAAAGTATCAGCCAAAGGCCGCCATGATGTCTGTATCGCATTAAGGATGCCGGTGATCATCGAAGCCGTCACAGCATTTGTTCTCGCGGATTTAGCTCTGATAGAGCAGAAAATTCCTAAAATTTTAAAGTGAGTCTGTATCTGTAACCTAAATCTTTCATCTTGAACTTAAAAGACTTAATGACCTTAATTTCCGGAGTATTCCATTTCGCGATACATGCATAGACTTCCTTGAATCCCTGAGTTTGCGCATAGTCTAGAGTTTTTTTATGGAGTTCTTTCGAAATCCCCTGATTTCTGTGCGGTTTGGAAACAAAGGTGATCTGCAGGAAGAACTCCGCAGGGGTCCATTTAGTAGTTTTAGGCATAATGTCATACATGTTATCTACCTCGGGTGCCCCCAGAGTAGGATATCCCATAAGAAATCCCACAACTTTCTTATCGGCAACAGCAACAAATGTTTTGTACTTGTTCCCACGTTTGAGATAACGGTTCCTGTAGTTTTCGATTCCGGATTTTATGGTGACCTCTGTAAATTTTTCAGCAAGTTCTGATTCAAGTTCGCGGACAAGCTGCAAAACCTGTTCCAGATCTCTGGGTTTGTATTCGCGAATTTTAACATCTATGCTCATCTAATTTTCCCAAAAACGTCAGCAATAAAATCTGATTATTTTTATAATATCAAAAATCTGTCTTTTTTTCTCTCTTCTTTCTTTTTTACTGGATGCTCCGGCCCTATTTGCTTTTGGTCTTCTCTTGATGTAATAAAGAACAGGGATCGTGATCACCAATTCACCTTTGGAGAAATAATATGGAAGAACTCTACCAAGCCGCCGAAAAAGCCATCTGCCAGTCCCTTAGGATCAAAAAAGGAGAGAATTATCTTCTTATCACTGACAAGCAAAAGATGGACATTGCCGAAGCCATGGCCCACTGGGCCAAACAATCAGGAGCCATGACAACGACCTACCTTATGACAGAAACTCTCCGGCCCATTGTCGAACCTACAAAACTTTTTAAAGACATGATGGCACAGGCAGATGTTGTCACCTATATGCTCGATGCCCGGATTGAAGAAAAGCCATTCAGGGGATTTATGGTCAAAGAAGGGATAAAAAACAGCCGGATCTGTATGATGCCGGGAATCACTGTGGACATGATGGAGCGGTTGGTCAACATCGACTTTACGGAAATGGATGCCTTCACACAGAAAGTTATCGAAGCTATGGATGGTGCCGATGATGTGGTTATCGAAAATCCGGACGGAACTTATCTGGAGTGCAGCGTGAAAGGACGGACATGGAAGGCCGATAACGGCGATATAAGCCAGATGGGAGGCCACGGCAACCTCCCTGCGGGTGAATGTTTTACGGCGCCGGTAGAAGAGAGTTTCACTGGAAAGTTGGCCATCAACCTCATCGATGATAAATTCGGCCGGGGAGAAATGATCTTTGAGAAGGGAACACTTGTCGAATACAGTGGACTTGGGATCGAAGAAATCATTAAAAACATCGGTGATGATGCCACAGGAAAAATAATCGGTGAGTTCGGTATCGGCACCAATCCCGGCGCAAAAATATGTCCCAATATGCTGGAAGCCGAAAAGGCCTTTGGAACAGCCCACTTTGCCATCGGCGACTCATACGGGATGGGGATAAATTCCAGTCCTCACCATTATGACGCCTTGGTGGATAAAATCACAATCAAAGCCAAAGGCAGGACCATCGCTAAAGACGGCCGCTTTCTCATATAAAAAAAAATAAAAAAAACTTGAGATATCTAACACAATAGGTAAAATAGTCCATATTGGAGGACGACATGAAAAAATATTTTACTGTTTTTGTCGTCATTATGTGTCTTGTTGTCTTCTCATGCTCAACGGGTGAAAAAAGCGTAGAAACCAGTATTACCGGTGTCGCTTTTGTTGAGAACAGCCTGGATGATGCCATCGCTCAGGCCAAAAAAGAGAACAAGCTCATTTTGATCGACTTTTTCTCACCCACGTGAGGGGGCTGCGTATCGCTGGACAAGTTTGTCTGGCAAGATAGCGAAGTTGGAGAATTCGTCAACAAAACATATATCCCCCTCCGAGTCCAAACCCAGGACCCCGAAAGTGAGTGGCCTTATTTCCGAGAAAATTTTAATACGCGTGCCACTCCTACCGTCCTTTTCCTCGATGCCGATGGTAAAGAAATCGACCGCTTTGTCGGTTTCGGCGGAGAAGAAGCCAGGGATGAAACCTTCCAGAAAGTCAAGGACTATGCCGCAGGAATCAACACCCTTCCAGCCCTCCTCGCCGATCTGGAAAAAAATCCAAACGATGTGGATGTGAATTTTAAGCTGGCTGAAAAATACCAGGACCGTTACGAAAGAGACAAAACCACACCTTATTATGAAAGGGTGCTGGAACTCGATCCCGATGATGAAAAAGGACACAAGGTCGAAGCCACATACCAGGTAGCACTTTTTCAAGCCCGGACAAAACAGAACGTCGATCCGCTTAAAGCTTTTATCGCCACAAACCCTGATGAAAAATACCTGATCAATGCCTACTCTACTCTCGCATCTACATATTCAAGAAAAAAAGATACGGAAAATACAATCGCCACCTATGAAGAAGCTCTACAGAAGTTTCCGGATAATGTCAGATTGACATATTCTTATGCCAGCGCGATCTTCCGCGGTAAAATGGAAGACCTTTATAAAAAGGGCTTAGAGTTGAATGAAAGGGTCAAAACCCTTGATCCCGATATGGAAATTAGCACAATCTACAACCTGGTGACCTACTACACAAACCTAGAGGATCAGGGAAAAATCATCGAGACTTTTGAAAATGCCATAGCCAATAATCCCGATAGTGTTGGATTAAAAAGCAGTTATGCTTCGTCAATCAACAGCATGGAGATTGCACCCAAATACGACAAAGGAATCGAAATTATGGAGAATGCTCTTGCTGCTGATCCTGATGCTGTATACCTCAACTACACTCTAGGCCTTCTCTATCACAAAAAGGGCGATCTTGAAAAGGCTATAGCCGCTGTAAAATTGGTCGTAGAAGAATACCCCACCCGAAAGGTCTATTTAGCAACACTGGCAAAAATGGAGAAAGAGCTGGAAGAATCCAAATAAGAGCTAAAAAAACTCGATCCCGACAATAAACTGTGGTTTCAGTTTTCCGGATTTAATAGACATATCAGTATCAAAAACGTAACGGCCACCGGCCCCCAACATCAGAGAAAGTCCTCCAGTCAGAGGAACATCCAGTAAAACACGTCCTTCAAACATAAATTGGTCGGGGAGCAATTCCGTATGCCGGAACAGTCTCTTATTGTCCCTGTACCGGTATCCCAAATCCGCTCCTAAAGATAGATTGCCAACGGGAAACGACCCTCCATAGTGGAATCCGTATGTCAATGATTCTCTGATATTGTCTTCGAGATTACCTTATCCTATGGACAAAATCGAATACAGGTTATTGACAGCAAACTTTACTCCTGCCGTAGCGGCCACTGAATTTCCTCCCCATAAGATCCCCCGAATACGGCCATTTTCAGCCAGATTCACCAAGCCAAACGGAACACCGTATTCTCCTCTTGGATATAATTGACAACTCCGAAATCTCCAACCACTCCCATCAAACTCAAAACTAATACTAAAACGATAAATCTCTGTTTCATGGCGCATCTCTGTTATCACATAAATTAATTCCATATATAAATACGCTGATTATGCTTTTAAAGTTCCTTGTACACATCAATAAATAGCTTTTTCATATTTATTCTGTTCCTAATATTTCTTCTAATACTTCCGACCACTATATCCAATTGAACACATGATCAGAGCAAAAGTGTCACTAAAATTTTGCTCTCTATTTGACCCACTCATTTTGACTATTGTATGCTAATCGATAATGTCTTCTGATATATTATCTCATTTGGGAATAAATCCTTCTTCTGAGTCAAAGGATTATGTCCTCAATAAAAAACAATTCCAGCTTCACACCCTTCTGACTGAGCAGAGGCATCCAAAAACCATGAATTTGAGCCTTGTGATAAAAAAGAACGTTTCGGAGGGCTTGAGGCAGATTTTTTCCGTAGATGAAGATATCTCCAAAAAATTCAAGTCGATGTCCCGGAACACAACTCTTCTTACCCAAGCCGCCCTTGCGGTCAGCCATGCCATAAGAGAAAAGAAGAAAATATATATCTACGGCTGCGGAGCCACAGGCCGGTTATCAAAGCAGATGGAAAGCGCTATCTGGAGGCCCTTCTGGGCAAAAGTAAAACAGCAAAAATTTTGGGGAAGACTGAAATTATCCTTGCCGGATGATATAGAAGACCGTCTCATTGGTGAAATGACAGGAGGAGACAGAGCACTTATCAGTTCCCTGGAAGGCTTTGAAGATCTCCAACTTATGGGACGACTCCAGCTTGAAGATAGAGGCGTCAAAAAAGGTGACGCCGTTTTCTGTATCACAGAAGGCGGAGAAACCTCATCGGTAATCGGAACAATTCTCTCTGCTCTAGATCTTTATGGATCACATTCGGAAGAAACATTAGAGATCGCTCGGAATCATCTGTATTTCATCTATAACAATCCCGATGAAGTACTTCTTCCCTTTGATAGAAGCCGCAGAGTGATTGAACAGCCAGCCATCACAAAAATCAACCTGACCACAGGCCCTCAAGCCATAACGGGATCCACAAGGATGCAGGCCACGACATCGGAAACATTTGTAATGGGACTCATTCTGGAAGCCGGGATCTATGACATCCTCAAAGACTTACTGTCCCAAAAAGAACTGAAACATTTAGGCTTTTCCAAAGCCCCTGAAATTAAAAAGAGACTTCAGGAATTTGAAAATATCCAAAAACTTTTATTGTCTTCGATAGAGGATATTGCACGTTTTACAGCCCTTGAATCTGAAACCTACAAAAACAAAAACCTGGTCACTTATTTCGCTAAAAGGGCATTGATTACGGTGTTTATCGATTGTGCGGAGAGAAGCCCCACCTTTCATCTCTTTCCTCTCGATACAATCCTTGAAGAAAAGAGAAAATGCTGGCTGCAGGTGTGGACTGAGGCAGAGGACAACCGGAATGCATGGCAGAATTTCCTTGGACGGAATTTTCGAGGACTGGATGCACAGCTCTATAAACCGAATTTTGAAAGGGAGATCATTGATCCTTACTTAAAAAAAGCCGCCCTGTCCAGCCTGGCCAAAGCGGGCAGTGACCAGGAAAAACTCTATGATTTTTCGTTCTCAGGAAATAACACTACACATAGAGGGCCTCAAAAGGGAGACCTTGGAGTTCTTGTGTGCGTAGATGAGGAGATCGAAGAACTCTCCAATCCAAATTCGCAATCTTTGCAGTTTCTTAAACTCTTCAAAGAAAAAGAGGCCCGGATTGCACTCATTCTGGTCGGAGGGAACACCAAAGAGGACACGGAAACTCTGCTCCGGCAGATACCGTTCGAAAAAAGAGAGGATGTTATTCTTTATCTCAGAATCGACCAGGAAGAGGATCCTCTAAATTTGAATCGGGAAATACTCCTTAAGATCCTTCTAAACAGCCATTCAACAGGAGTCATGGCCAGATTGGGAAAAATTGTAGGAAACACCATGACCAATGTCAAACCCAGCAATCTCAAACTCATCGGAAGGGCCACATTTTTGATCCAAAGCCATGTCAACGACCATATGCCCATCACTTATGATGAAGCCAACGCTGTATTGTACGATGCGATATATTTTTTAGCCGAGAGGGGAGGACAAACAGGTGAAGTAGAGTTGTCCATTATACGCCTACTGGAAACCTATAGAAAAAAACATGCCATCAGCTGGGACGATGCTCTCATTGTCGCAGAAACAGACGGGCTCGAAAAATATTTGAAAACATATAATCCGGCACTTCAATAGTGATTTGTGAAACTTTTGCTGAATTTGTATACTCTTTAGGATTGAGGCAGACCATTGGGATTTACATTTATTGACTACCTGGTCCTTATCCTTTATTTTGTGGGAGTCGCCGTCTTCGGAATAATTCTATCCGGCCGTCAGAAAACCACTTCGGATTATTTCCTGGGAGGACATCAAATTCCATGGTGGGCTGTGCTCTTTTCGGTTGTCGCCACAGAGACGAGCACACTGACTTTTATAAGCATCCCGGCTGTGGCTTACGGGGGGAATTTGACCTTCCTCCAGATCATTTTTGGATATATCACAGGGCGGACTATTGTCAGCTTCCTGTTTCTCCCTAAATACCATCAAAGTCGTCTATCCACAGCCTATCAATTTCTCGGAGAACGTTTCGGAAGCAGTCTACGCATTATCACCAGTTCAACCTTTATGGTCACACGGCTTTTGGCCGATGGTGTGCGACTTTTTGCCTCGGCCATACCGATAGCCCTCATTCTTAGGCTGGCAGGAGTCCGGATCTCCGACCTTAACATCTATTTGATGGCTATCCTGATGATTTCCATTGTTACGGTTTTTTACACTTTTTTTGGAGGAATAAAGGCCGTGGTGTGGATGGATGTCATCCAGATGGGAGTCTACATCGGGGGGGCTCTGCTCGCTGTTTGGATTTTACTCTCGCGACTATCCCCGAATCTGAGCGGTGCAGTCGAGATGGCCCAGGAAGCAGGAAAATTCAAGTTTATCGATTTCGGAGGGGGGATGAACTTCAAAACTTTTATCGCTCAACCCTACACATTTTTTACAGCTCTTTTTGGAGGGGCCGTTTTTTCTGTAGCCTCACACGGCACCGACCAGCTCATCGTCCAAAGGCTTCTCACTACAAGAAATCTCCGCTCCAGTCAGAAAGCCCTTATAGGAAGCGGATTTGTGGTTTTCCTGCAGTTTGCCCTTTTTATGTTCATCGGACTTCTGCTTTTCGGATTTTATGGCGGACAAACCCCCGATCAACTAGGACTGGCCACAGCCGATGAAATTTTTGCTAAGTTCATAGTGGAGGAAATACCGGCAGGACTATCTGGTTTGATCATAGCGGCCATTCTGGCTGCGGCCATGAGTACTTTGTCCTCCTCTATTAACTCGTTGGCCTCATCTACAACTTTAGATATCTACAAGCCCCACTGGGGAAAAACCAACTCTCCGGAAAAAGACCTTAAGATATCCCGGATAATCACCATTTGTTGGGGTTTTGTTATCACCGGATCCGCTTTTTTCTTCGCCGCTCTTCAGTTGAACTCCTCGGGTGAACGGCCTGCGGTAGTGGAATTGGGCTTGAGTATCGCATCTTACACATACGGCGGCTTGCTGGGAGTATTTTTGTTGGGAGTCCTCTCTAAAAAAATTAGACATACGGATGCACTCATCGGATTTTTTTCAGGGCTGACGGCACTCCTCTTCTTAGTGAAGGGTCCAATACAGAATTTGCTTCCGGGTCAGGGATTGAATATTGCCTGGCCGCTCTACACGGTCGTAGGGGCCTCAATCGTGGTCATCGTAGGACACATTTCCTTCATAGTCCGAAGACGCTGATCTCTTTTTTAAAACCCTTGATATTATATGTATACCTTGAAACATCGACATTTTTTATGAATTATTCAGGTTAATCAAAGAATCGGATTTACTAAAGCTGAAATTTGATCGTGAATAAAGGAGTTCAAATCTTCCTTAGAAAGTTTCTCTATCGCTTCAGATGAAACAGGCTTTCCAAACCGTATGGTGATTGGTCTCGGCCGGATCACCCAGGAGTCCTTACTCTTGAGTTGGAAGAGTCCGGAAAGGCCAATGGGGATAATAGGGACTTTGGCTTGCTTAGCCAGATGAAAAGGAAGTTTTTTAAAAGGACCAAGTCTCCCATCGAGTGTCCGGTGTCCTTCAGGAAGGATAGCCATGGATTTCCCTTTCTTGAGAACTCGTTCTGTTTTTTTTATGCTCCGGATAGAAGCATGGATATTTTTTCTGTCAATGGGAATGTTGCCCAACCTCTGGATCGCCCAGCCATAGACGGGCCACTTAAACTGACGCAGCGCCTCGACAGCCCGGACAAAAGTCGGTATATATGCCGCCAAAAGGGGAATGTCAAAGAGGCTGACATGATTGGACATAAAAAGATAGGTTTGATTTGGGACCACATACTCCTCTCCTTCAACTCGCACTTTGACAAAAATGATCTTAAAAAACAGCTTAAAGCTCTTTTTTAAAAATGGATCAAATGTCTCTGGCTTGAGAAAAAAAGTCAGGAAAATGGTGATAAAACAAAGACAAATAAAATAAAGGCCTCCGACAATCCAGATATAAAGTGAAACAAGATATTTCATTTCCAGAAAACAGGAACATCTTGATGAAGGCATTCAACCGAGACCGGAGTAATGCCGACAAGTTCGCCATCTGGAGCTAAAACCTTGGGAGAATCTGTTTTGATCTTGATGTTTTTCGCCTTGAACTGCTCAACTTCCTCAAATTGGAGATGTTCACCGGTAAAGATTTTTGGGAAGCACTTTATCAGTCTTCGCCGTGTGATCTTGCCCAAGAGTGTTACATCTAATAATCCATCGTCGATCTCCGCATTTGGTGCCATTAGAAAATTGGCCGTGTAACGCGTGTTGGAAATCTCTACAAAAATGTTTTCTCTTTCGATAGTTTTTCCATCGGCCTCCATAGTCAGGTTGTAGGCTTTAAGAAAAGCTGTTTGGTAGAGAACTCCATAGGTATAGGCAATATTGCCGAAAATTTTCAATTTGTGAGCCGTTTTTCCTACGTCGGCAACAAATCCAAGGCCCAAAATGTTGAGAAAATAATAATCCTGGCCATGTGTCCGGAAAACACCAACATCGACATTCCGTGTTTTTTCCATAGCGATGATGTCGACGGCCTCCTCCCAGCGGGTGGAATCGAGTTCGAGATCTTTGGCGAATGCATTGCCGGTACCGACTGGAAGAATTCCCAGTGGGATCGTCTTTTTAGCAGGATTCTGGTAGTAGCCGTTGATCACTTCAAAAAGAGTTCCATCCCCTCCTGCTGCCACGACACCGTCATATTGACTGAAATCAGCTCTGCGGACAATCTCTACGGCATGTTCAGGATAGTCAGTCAGGCATAGATCAAACGAGATATTTTTTTCATTAAATTTGGACTCCACTTCGGGGAGGATTTTTTTAGCCCGCTTGTGGCCGGCCATATTATTGTAGATGAGTAATACTTTCATAGTGACATTATCCAATCATTTTCGATGTTCTTGTGTCAAGATGGGAGGAAAATCTATGGAGATTTAGCGCAGCTTTAAAACTTGAGTTTTGTAGCACTTGAGACACCATGGCTTTCCCTGTTCATAAATGGGGGGTTCTTTGGGAATGCGGTTACAGCCTGTACAGGAAGCTGATGTTGGCCCTGTTGCTTTGTTTCTCTCTTTTTGTGAGTTCTTAGAAACCTCATTTTTCTTTTTGATATGTTCGTTGACCCATTTCTTTGCTTTCTTGTAGATCGTTCCCCCGAATAAGAGGGCTATGAGTTCCAACAAAATATCCATTATCTTTGCTTCCTCATAATAAGAGACTTCTATTAATTTATCGTTTTTCCAATCCGTTTCTTATCCTTGGCCCAAGTCTCATCCCTTCGGACTGAACTAATTAGACTGATACTATTTCTATCAAAATATTTGGTTGGTTTCAACCGGAGAAATGATCGACTCCCTGTTTAACTTGACAGGGCTTTTCCCCATGCGTTATAAATCACTTTAGGCTTCATAAAATATCAAAACATTATAAAAGGAATAATCATGAAAACATTCGAATCGATCGCACTCGGTATTCCGGACCTTTTATTACCCAAAACAGATACGGATATATCCAAATGGGCGGTCATTGCCTGTGACCAGTACACATCTGATAAGGAGTACTGGAAGAAAGTCAAAGTTTTAGTTGGTGACACCCCCTCCTCATTAAACCTTATATTTCCCGAAGTCTACTTGGGGGAAGAAGATGCAGAGACAAGAATCACCAGTATCAGGGAACACATGCAGAAGTATTTGGAGGACGACCTCTTTGAGGAAAATGAAGGCATCGTGTATGTCGAACGTCAGACCGGATCGCGCACACGTAAAGGCCTTATGGTCTGCCTCGATTTAGACCAGTATGATTTTAATAAAGGTGCCACAAGCCTCATACGTGCGACAGAAGGGACCATTCTCGATAGACTTCCTCCCCGTGTCAAAATTCGGGAAGGGGCACCTCTGGAAATTCCTCATATCATGGTTTTGATCGATGACCCGAACAATACGGTTATGGGCCCCCTGACAGAAAACAAAGAAAAGTTACAGAAGCTCTATGACATCGAGCTCATGATGGATTCAGGGAAGCTTAGGGGTTTCCGGGTGACCGATCCGGACCTTGAGAAAGGTATCGTCGATGCTTTAACAGCACTTTCAAATCCCACTGCTTTTGCAGAAAAATACGGATTACCCTCAGACACACCGGTAATTCTGTATGCTATGGGAGATGGTAACCATTCGTTCGCCACGGCCAAAACCATATGGGAAAAAACAAAAGAAAATGCAGAAGATAAAATCGCTGTGATGAATTCACCACTGCGTTACGGCCTGGTTGAACTGGTTAACCTCCACGATGAGGCCTTAATATTCGAACCGATCCATAGAGTTGTATTCGAACTGGCTCAAGGGAGAAATGCCCTAGAGGAAATGAAAACGTATTATCCGGACCAATGCCGCCTAGTGGATGTGGTTTCCCTTGAAGAAATGTTGGCCGTAGTGGATGGACAAAAAGGAAGCCCTCATAAAATCGGGGTGGTCTCCTCAACAGGATTTGGGGTGTTTGAAGTAGCTAATCCAGAAGCAAACCTTCCGGCGGCAACACTACAGAACTTTCTCAATGATTTCATGAAAAATGAAGGAGCTAGAGAAGTCGATTACATTCACGGCACAGATTCACTTGTCCAACTCGGACGGAGGGAAGAGAACGTCGGATTTTATCTTCCGGCCATGGATAAAGTTGACCTGTTCAAGACTGTGATACTGGATGGAGCCACTCCCCGGAAGACTTTCTCCCTGGGAGAAGCATCGGAAAAACGTTTTTACATGGAAGCCCGCAAACTCTCATAAGAAATAAAAGGGGTTACGTCTCAATAATTAAAGGGACATCATACTTAATTCTGTATGAATTAAGTATGATGTCCCTTTAATTATTGAGACGTAACCCCTTTTTTTGATAGAAGAGTCCACCAGTAAACAGACGTCCCCTGATAAGGAGAAATCGGTTGGAATTAAACTTTATATGGCTAGGATAAAATTAATAGCGTCTTCCGCCGCCGCCGCCACCAAATCCACCACCACCACCACCACCACCACCGGGTCGGCGGTTTTCTGTGCGGGGACGGGCTTCATTAACTTTGATAGATCGACCTTTCAGGTCTTTTTCATTCAATCCAGAAATGGCTGCCGTACCTTCTTCTTTGGTCGGCATTTCAACGAATCCAAAACCACGTGATCGGCCAGAGAATTTATCTGTGACGATTTTGGCGGATTCCACTTCTCCAAAAGCCGCAAAGGCTTCGCGTAAGTCATCCTCAGTGAGGTCCCAGGGCAAATTGCCCACATAGATATTCATAGTAACTCCT
>SDBU01000694.1_pt1 | contig 47862 bp, 59 predicted proteins | sample 2277071 | NCBI WGS metagenome assembly SDBU01 (sample SAMN10397929, study PRJNA504765) | marine sediment metagenome | isolation source: marine sediment core GS08_GC12, 126 cmbsf | place: Arctic Ocean: Gakkel Ridge, Loki's castle | collected 2008
GGATAGTGCCAGATGCTGACTATTCTGGCACACTTACAAAGCAACTATATGAACAAATTTTAAGGATGACTCGAGAATTACTAGACCAACAGTTACTTAGAGAAAACGTTAGATAATGAAAGGAGAAATAAGATGGACACACGTTCTTTTGAATTTGTCTGGAGACATGAAGTAAGAAAATTAGCCATAGAGATTTTTGATGGGGAGATTAAAAAGTGGGCAAAGGATAATTGCCAACCTCGCTCTTGCGATTTTGCTCATAAAGTATTTTCAGACTGCGAAAGGTCTGGAGAGACTTGGCTTAAAGATGAGAGTGATATGCTTACACATAATCTACATGAGTTTATCAAAAAATCAGCTAGAGCTCATGGAAGATCAAAGGGAGCCATAATTACAAGAATAAGAGATATATGGAGGTACTAAATGCAACTAACTGATGAAAAATGTACTAACAACCAGAAAAGAGGGTAAGATAAATGTATGCTTGTAGAAATTTTAAAACTAAAAAGGGCTTCAAAGTGGCAGTTATTGAAGGAGAAAAAATAACTATTTATGCTCCTGGTATAGGCACACCAAAAGTAGATGGAAAAGATTTTGTTGAAGGGCCTTGGTATCCACAAGCACATAGTTGGTATGCTGAGGTAACTATGGAAAATGGTCTTGTAGTTAAGGTTAAATGAGAAGGGTAAACTAAAGAAAGGAAAAGAAGATGCAACTAACTGAATTCCCAGAATGGCACATCCATGATAGTTCTAAGCTCTCAGACGCCAACGACTGCCTTCGTATGTATTTCTTTAAGCATATCTTGGGATGGCAAGTGGACGCACCTATGCATGATGCTTACTTTGGCGAAAGTTTTCACAAAGGTAGAGAGCACCAACTAATCCATGGCTATGATGATATTCAAGGTGCTTATGATGCCTTTATTAAACATTATAGGAAGGAGTTTACGGAAGAATCTGATGAACTTTACAAGCCAAAGACTCCTATCAATGCCTTAAATGCCTTCATTAGGTTTTTCCAAGAACGTAGCTCTGACTTAATAGACAACGAGGTTGTTGAGCTAGATGGTTCAAAGATGACAGAAATATCTGGGACAGTGCCAGTTGATGAAAAGCGTGTGCTTTACTACCGAATGGACAGCATTATGAGGAGGAAAGAAGATGGGAAAATATTCTCTTGGGATCATAAATCAACTAAGCGATTCAGTAGGTTCTGGCGAGAAGCCTTCCACCTTGGGCTCCAGAATGGAACATACACTCACTGCATGTATTGCCTGTTCCCGATTGAAGACGTATTGGGTGTTGAGTTCTGTGGAACAACTTTCGAATATCTCAAAAAAGGTTCAAAGGCTCGCCCTGCAGGATTCCACATCTCATTCGAGAGAGTGCCTGCTTTCAAAACAGCAGACCAAATGAATGTCTGGCTTTGGAATATAGTTGACTTACTCGATAGATTAGAATACGAAATGGATAGACTAAGTGATTGCAAGGATGCTGATACAGTAATGATGGCCTTTCCAATGAATCCAGGAAGTTGCACAAAGTACTTTGGCTGTGCCTTTCATGACTTTTGCTTAGCCTGGCCAAATCCACTTCGTCAATGTGATGAGCCTCCACTAGGGTTTATTCAGAAATTTTGGGATCCTAGCAAGATGGAGACTACTAATAAGAGAAATTTAGAATGGGGAGGTGAAGATGTTACCAAGCCCTGAAAAAGAATGTCCTGAATGCAAAGGGCCTCTTAGTTGGAAGGTAGTGCATGGGAAGTTTGGTGCACCCATGCATAATGGACTTTGCTCAAAGTGTAATATTGTATTGAAAGGGAGGGAAACTCCCGATGTAGCGAAAGGGCGCAAGTTGGCACATGAGTTGGTCGGAGTTCATTTCATGGATAAAAGAATTACACAACACAATACAGATGTCCAAATAGGAGTGCTTCGAGAGAAGATGCATTGTTCAACTTGTGGCAAACCAACCTATCCCATACAAAGTAAAGAGGACGATTGTCTGTGTGATGGTTGCGATTGTCTTTTTTGTCAAGAAAAGAAAAAAAGGAGGAAGCTAAATGGCCTACGACTACAAGAATGAATTAGCAGAAGTAAAAAAGTACTACGAAGGTGACCCACTACAAAAGCGCTTTAGTGCATTAGTAACTGGCGAGACCAACTCTGGCAAAACCTTCTTGCTTCGCACTGCTCGTATGCCTGTCCATATAGACTCCTTTGACCCTGGTGGTACAAAGTGTTTGCTTGACTTAATTGATAAAGGACATGTAGTGGCAGACACCAGATGGGAGAAAGAAGATCCCTTTGAACCTAGGCGATTTGCAGAATGGATGAAGGCTGTGGACAGGCGTATTCAAATAGGTTACTTTGCCAGGTTTGGGACTTACTGCATTGACTCAGCTACCATGTTTGGTGAGGCAGTTATGAATTATCAGTTAGGATGTAGAGGAAGCGCAGGTGATCCACCTAGAAGGAACCTAGACTACATGCCACAGAAAGTTTTCATAGTTAACTACATACGAAAACTGATGTCCTTACCTTGCGATTTCATCTTGACCGGCCACTTGCGAGAAATAAAGAAGCGAATAAGTTTTGACACTAAGACCGGTATTGAAAGAGAGGAAATCAAATACAGGTTCTTCACTGTAGGACAGGCGGTGATTACTGTCCCACTTTTATTTGACGAGATTTATGTGTTAGTAGGAAAAGGAGAAGGTCGTGATGGGCCTAAGCGTGAAATGTTAATAGACTCACTCGGCACTTACATCGCCAGATCAAGGCTCAAAGGTAACGGCAAACTTAATGCAACCGAAGAGCCTAATATTAAGAAGCTGCTAAGGAAGGCAGGATTTAGTAGTGAGGATAAACCTAAGTTGGAAGGAGGTGACTAAATCGGTCAATTTTGGACTAATCTTAAAAGAAAGGAGGCAATTAGATAATGGATGACACAAATGTGGCAGTAAAAGATTCTCAATTTCAAGTTGAGCTAAACTATGCTTTTAATGAAATTGAACAACTATCAACATTAATTAATGATCTTGAAAGTAAACTACAAGTTGTTCTTCGCAATGACCCTGAAGATGAAATACATACAGATGATAAATCTGCAGTAGTTCAAAGGGCCCAACAAGTAAGAATGATTACACTTAAAATCATTGAACTATCATGGAAAGTAAGTTACATATTGAGTAATCTTGAGGTCTAACAACAAAAACAAAACTTAAAGGAGGAATGAAAAAATGGCTTTACTCGACTACAGCGATATAGAAAAAGAAATAGATGACGCTCCAGAGCTTGAGGCACTACCACGAGGTAGTGAAATCAAAGCACGGATTATAGGGATAAGGGAAGGCACAAGTGACAAGAATGGCGTTAATTGGTTCATGCCTACATTTGATGACCCTGGCAATCCCTTAACTGCCGAGTTCAATGATTTCTTCTGGGATCTATCAGACCTTGGCAAGCTAACTGAGAAAGAGCAAGTTAGGGCATTGAGAAAGTTTAAGTTATTCGCAGCAGCATTTGACTTAGACTTTTCTAAGCCCTTTGACCTTGACGATTTGATTAGCTTAGAAGGCTGGGTCATTCTTGGTGTTAAGAAGTCTGATGAGTATGGAGACCAGAATACTGTGAGTAAGTATGTGACAGGTAAATAGTAAAATGTCTCCGTCCTCTGGTGGAACCAGAGTGGGCATGGGAGCCAGAGCTGATTCATAGTCGGGGCATTGTCTGGTGGCGGAGACTTTACTTTGGATATTGTAATGATCTATAAAAACATTAAGTACAAAAAATGCACTTACAAAGACCACAAGGGAGACAAACGTTTGCCTGCTACTCCTGATTATTTTTATAGAAGTAAGAAAGGCAAAGATGGTTTAAGATCTTATTGTCAAAAGTGTGACGTGAGTCGTTTGAAGGATACAAGGGGAAAGGCAGAATGGGAATGGAAAAAATTTAAACTTAAATTTGGGAAAGGAGAGAAAAAATGACTGACAAAAAATGGGGAAATCTTGAGTGTCTTAGAGAACTTAAGGAACAGCCTAACAAATGGGATCTTTTCTTCTACCTCACTTGCAAAGCAGTTTCAATCAACTCGCCTTGCTTAAGTAGAAAAGTAGGGGCTGTTTTAGCCTTGGATAAGTATGTTGTGTCAACTGGCTACAATGGGCCTCCAAAGGGGATACCTCACTGTGGGCATGATAGATTTATGAAGGATGATGAACTATCTAATGTAGGTATAGGAAAAGGCCACACACCACAGGAGATTGGAGCTGCTTGCCCTCGCAAATTATTAGGCTTTCGAAGTGGTGAAGGCAAACAATGGTGCACTGCTCAATGTGCTGAGAGAAATGCTATATCAAATGCAGCTAGTCTTGGCACATCTGTAGTTGGCACAACACTTTATATGAACTCTATCATTCCATGCCAGCAATGTTTTGGTGCTTTGATTAATGTAGGAGTTAGGGAGATAGTAGTTGAAACAACAACTACTTATGATAAGTTTACAAGTTTCCTAATGGCAAACTCTGCCATTATCATTAGAGAGTTTAACCTGGAGGTGAAAGATGAGCATCGACTACACGCCCCGATTCATTTTTGATATTACAGAAGAACAAAAGGCCAGGGTGGATAAACTATTATCTGTCTATGGTTTGCGAAAGGCTATATTCAGTCCGCTTTTAGATGAAGTCTTAGATCTCATCGAAGAACACGGAGGTATGGCTATAGGAATAATGCTTTCTAAAAAGGTGCCTATTAAGGAAGTTATTCCCTCTATGAAGAGGGCAGATGAGATGGGGAAATTAGTGGGAGGGAAAAAATAATGGCAAACTTAGACGACCTTAACAATAGGTCAATAACCGAGATGAACAGCGACGAAGTAATAGAGATGCTTAGACAAATACGTTTAAGCAGACGAATTACTAAACCGAAAGTTAAGAACACAAAGAAGGCAAAAGCACCTGAATTAAACGCAGACATGGCTGCAGAACTTTTGAAAATCTTGGGAGGTAAGTGATAATGGATACTATAATAATGGACGAAGAATCAATGAAGTGGTTTATTAAAGACTTATTATGCCTTGATAGTAAAGGAGGTTGGAGATCTGACAATATTAGCTCAACAGTGAAAATAGAGTTCAAAGGCAACTGTCACAATGTCCAGAAAGAAATCTACAAGTGGCTCAATGTACCAGAGAGGAAGAACAACTTCAATCTTTTGGAAGGTAAATAATGACAATTTCGGTTGGTAAAGCCAGTCCCTACGATTGCTTAGACACTAAACTATTTTGGGCCAAAGTAAATATCAAAAGGCCTTGATGAGTGTTGGGAATGGTTAGCTTATAAAACATGGAAAGGATATGGTCAGATTAGAAGTAGTTACACAGGGCTAGCAGCTCATCGAGTATCATGGTATTTAGCTAATGGGCCTATTCCTTATAATAAACAAATACTTCATAAGTGTGATAATCCTGGATGTGTAAACCCTGATCATTTATACTGCGGGACTGCTGGAGATAATATAAGAGATAGAGAGCAAAGAAACCCAGTCGATAGAGCTATATGCGGTATAACTCATGCTAAACTTCATGAGGGTGAAATATGGTTAATTAGAAGATTAAAGGGACATAAGCCTAGTAGGTTTGTATCTAAAATGTTTAAGATCAACTTCACCATAGTATGTGATATATGGAACAGAAAAGAGTACCTATGTAAGGAGGGATATTATGTGTAGTATCAAAGTAGGAACTGTTGGGATGGTTCCCTTAACATCAGTAAAAATAGACAATCGTATAAGGCAGGAAATGGGCGACTTAGATGGCCTTGAAACTAACATGAAAGAAAGTGGCCTTATCTCGCCATTGGCAGTTAAGGATAACAAAGATGGTACATTTAAACTTTTAGCTGGTGAGAGAAGGTTTATAATTCTTCAGCGAAATGAAGTTGAGCAAATCCCTGTTAGGATATATGAAAAGGACTTAACAGAGCTGGAAATGAAAGTGATAGAAAAATCTGAAAATTTTTTTCGCAAAGACATGGAGTTCTGGGAGTTTGATCAACTAACACTTGAAATTCACGAGATGCAACAGGAGATCCATGGAGTTAAAGGGCCAGGGCCAGGACAGTCTGGCTGGGGAACTGGGGACACTGAAGATTTAACAGGCATTTCAAGAAGCCTTATTAAGAATTCTCTCAAACGTGCTGAGGCTCGTGAAGCATTCCCTGAACTATTCGATGGGTGTAAGACAGCCAGTGATGCTTCTAAGGTACTTAAGCAAGTTGACGAGGCAATGGTTAGGCAAGTTATTGCACAAAAACTTGAAACACAAAAAGATGAGGGGACGCTAGCTGAATTGTCAAAGTGTTTTATTATCAAAGATTTCTTTGAAGGAGTAAAGGAAATCCCAGATGGTATGATGCACTTGGTTGAAATAGACCCACCATATGCTATTGATATTAAGGAGGCGAAGAGAGCAGAAGGGATATCTCCTTACAAACATTCTGAATACAATGAGATTTTAGCAGATGAATACCAGGAGTTTCTTTCTAAATTGTTTAAAGAATGTTACAGAGTAATGACAGACCACTCGTGGCTACTCTGCTGGTTTGCACCCGAGCCTTGGTTTGAGATAGTTTACAAATTATTAAACGAAGCTGGCTTTTCAACTACTCGCATGTGCCCTATTTGGACAAAGCCTAGTGGACAAACCAAGCGCCCTGAAACTAATATGCCTAATGCTTATGAGATGTTCTTCTATGCACACAAAGGCAGGCCTGCCATAGCTAAGCAGCGAGGAATTAACATATTTTCTACTTCACCCATTCCTGCAAATCAAAAGGTTCATGAGACAGAGAGGCCAGTGGAGTTAATGAAGGAAATTTACGAAACCTTTGCCTTCCCTGGTTCACGCATCTTAATTCCTTTCCTTGGTTCAGGCAATGGATTGTTAGCTGCACATGGGCTGGGTATGTCAGCTGTGGGATTTGAACTAGGTAAAAGTTATAAGGATTCTTTCCTTATTAAAGTACATGGAATGGGAGGTTAGACATTATTAAAGTTCGGTCCAAAATCGTTCGATCTTGGAAATTAAAAAAAGGGAGGTTAAAAATGCCAGAAATCAAACTAGGTGATAAAGTAAGAGACCCAATAACAGAGCTTGTAGGAATTGCCTACAGCAGAATGTCATTTCTACATGGGCCAGATAGAATAGGAATTCAATCTATAGTGGATGAAGCAGGATGTGTCCCTTCTGTTTTCTATGTAGATGAACCACAACTTGAAATTGTCAAAAGGGAAGTTGTGAAGGGAAGCAATTTTAATAGTTCAACTATAGATAAATCAGTCCATAATATAGGAGATAGAAATAAGTGAAAAAAACCTATGTCCACCCATCTGGCAATCCAACTGCTAAGCTCGCCATCTGTGGCGAACAGCCTGGAATATCAGAAATACGTGCTCGGCCACCTAAGCCATTCATAGGCCCTGCTGGTCGAGGCCTTGATGAATGCCTTCAAATGACCAGAATCATTCGCCGAGACTGTTACCTAACTAACGTCATCAAAGACCTAGACATGCCCCTTAGGCACTACCTAAGCATTGACAACTATGGCCGCTCCACTATCCACCCCGAAGGCTATCAATACATTCAAGAACTCGGTGATGAAATTAGAAAGCTAAACCCTAATGTAATCATAGCTCTTGGCAATGTAGCCTTACTTGCACTGACAAACAGAACTGGCATTACAAATTGGCGGGGCAGTGTGTTGGACTCAACTTTAATTCCAGGACTTAAGGTAGTCCCAACATTTCATCCTGCCACTTTCATTCCTCCTAAATTCAACTTCTTAAACAAACCACTTATATGCGAAGACTTAATGTTAGCTAAGAAAGAAAGTGAGTTTCCAGAGCTTAACCGAAGAGAACGAATCATCCATATTAAGCCTAGCTTTGACCAAGCAGTTAATATCCTAAATCATTGTTATGAAGTAGGTCTCCGTGGTCAGACTATTGCACTTGACATCGAAGTAATTAATAGAGAAGTGGATTGCATCTCCTTTGGTTGGTCTGATTGCGAAGCTGGTTCCATTCCTTTTCGTGACAGCTCAGGGGACTACTTCAATATTGAACAAGAGCTTGAAATCATGCTGTTGGTGGCTAAGATTATTCAAGAGCCTCGTATTGTTAAAGTAGGTGCAAGCTTTATTTTTGACACTCAGTTCTTATTTCACAAGTATGGGATTAGACCAAGGGGTATCTTGCAATGCACACAGATTGCACAGAAGATTGCTTATCCAGATTTTAAGGCAGGGTTGGACTTTGTTACTACTATGTATACTGATATTCCTTATTACAAACAGGATGGTAAGCAGTGGATGAAAATGCAAGGTGGTACCTGGAATGAATGGTGGAACTACAATGCAATGGATTCTATTGTACCTGTGGAAGCCATTCCTAAGCAATTGAAGGTGTTGAAAGAACAAGGTAATATGGAAACTTATGAACGCCAGAAAAAATTAATAGAGCCTTTAATTTATATGTCTGAGAGGGGAATTAAGGTAGATGTGCAAGGGATGTTGGAATATAAAGATGAGCAGCAAGTTGAGTTGGACAAACTGGCTGATGATCTTAATGTCGAAGTAGGTTATGACATTAACTTCAATTCACCCAAGCAGATGATGAACTATTTTTACAATGAGTGTAATATTCAACCTTATAAAAAAAGAAATACTCAGGGAAAATATGTAGAAACCAGTGATGTTGATGCACTTAAACGCATAGCGAGGCGAGGGATTAAGGGAAGCAAAGCAGCTAGGATTCAGTTAGATATTCGTTCCCTTAATAAACGTATTTCAACTTATTTAAACATAGGAAAGGTGGATAAAGATGGACGCTATAGAAGTTCGTATAAGCCGGTCGGAGCTGTAACTGGAAGACCTAGTTCAGGAGAAACTATCTTTGGTACAGGAGGAAATCAACAAAACTGGCCACATGATCTCCTACGATTTTTTACGTTTGATGGTGGATATATTGGATACTCATTCGACCTTAGTCAAATCGAGAATAGAATCGTTGCCTATGTTGGTGGAGTTATTCCTCAAATCAAAGCCTTTGAGCAAGGAGTAGACCTTCATAGGTTAACTGCTTCAATCATCTCCAACAAACCCTATGATCAAATCTCAGCTGAAGATGGTTCATCTGACCTAGGTGATGGAAGGCAGTCGGAAAGATTCTGGGGAAAGAAAGGTAATCATGCAGTTAACTATGATATTGGATATAAGAAGTTTGCCCTTAAATATGAAATGCCAGAGAGGGATTCTAAGATTGTACTTAATACTATTCACCGAGGCTACCCACAAATTCGAGGAGGTTATCAGCAGATTATTCAAAATATGTTGAAGGACAATAGGACTGTTATTAATCTATTTGGCCGCACCAGGTTATTCCTAGGCCCTGTCATTCCATCTCATCCAAACTCTCCTGTCTCAGCTTGTGAAAATACTTATCGTGAGGCCTATGCACAGCTTCCTCAAAGCACTTGCGCTGATAAGATAAATGAACAAGGGATTGAATACATATATTATAATCAGGATTTATTCAGGCCTATTGAACTCCTTGCACAAATCCACGACTCAATAGTATTCCAAATTCCCTTATCGTCTCCCTGGGAAATTCATGCAGAGATGTTGCTTAAGATTAAGGGATCACTTGAACAACCAATCTATTGGCGTGAAACTGAAATTGAAACTCCCTGTGATTTATCAATAGGCCTTAATATGTGCAAAGATGAAATGGTAGATATTAAAAGCAAAGATGTTCCGACTAGTGTTGATAAATTGGCAGAGAAATTAAAGGAAACTTATGAGAGTATTAGGAGCTAAAGAATGCCCAATGATAGAAAGTTACCCGACTGGATTGACGCCTTCATGTTACTTTCAGACAACTCCGAACCACCTGTATTGTTTCGCAAGTGGTCAGCAATATCAGCTGTATCTTCTGCCTTACAGCGCAAGGTTCGTGTTGAACTTGGCATTTCATTAACCTTCTATCCTAACTTCTACATTGTCTTAGTAGGCCCATCAGCCACTGGCAAAGGCACTGCTATGAGATATGCTCAGGATATTTTAGAACAAATTACTTCCATTCGTCTCAGTGCCCAAGCCACTTCACTTCAAGCACTTATTCGCAGGATGAAAGAAACTAACTTAACAGACATAGATATAAACACTGGCAAACAGCAGTATCATTCATCTATGACTATATTTAGTAATGAATTTACGGTCTTCCTTGGCTACCACAATCAAGAACTGATGAGTGCCCTTTGTGATTGGTATGACTGTCTCAATCGCTGGACATATGATACTATTAAAAGAGACAAAGAAGAAATAATTGGAGTGTGGGTTAATATCTTAGCTGGAACTACCCCTGAGAGTATTCAAAGTTCTTTCCCTATTGAATCAATAGGCGTAGGGCTTACCTCCCGAATCATCTTTGTGTTTGAAGAGAAGCGAAATAAGCTGGTAATCTTTCCTTCGACTACTGAGAAAGAATTAGAATTGCAACAAATGCTAATTTATGACTTAGGGAAAATATCTCAGATAAGTGGTAGTTTTAAATTCACAAAGAATGCTATGGATGTTTATACTGAATGGTGTTATGAAGCAGATACAAACCCACCTTTTTATGACAGAAAGTTTGATGGCTACTGTGGTCGGCGCAGGAATCATTTGCTATCTTTATCAATGGTTTGTAGTGCGAGTAAGAGTGATAACCTGGTGTTGACCCAAGAAGATATTGAACGCTCTGCTTTCTTACTTAAGGAAGTGGAGGTAAAAATGGGTCTTGTGTTTAGGGGGATTGGCAAGAGTGATGTGGCCAGTTTGATTAATGACGCTATTACGTTTATGGAGAATTCGGCAGTGCCGGATATTCCACTATGGAAATTCGCAAGGTACTTTGAAGGGAATATGGACAAGACGTCAATGGACAGGGTGTTGTTGACGCTGGAGGCAAGTAATTATATTAAGGTGGTTAAAAGACCTGGGGTAGATACTATGATTCATATATTAGGGGAGGGGAAGGGATGAAATGTAAGAAGTGTAACTCGAAGAACTTAGAATTGGTAGTTTCAGGGCCTCACCATAAATTAGTTTGTTGCGATTGTCTCACATTTCAGAAATTCCTTTCTGCTGCAGATATTAAAACCTTTAAACAAACACATAAAAATTAGATCAGTCATTTTTCGGCCGATCTTAATTTATCCACCTCGTCCATAAAACTGTTAGTAATAACTCCGCCCGCCTCATCTACAATTCTCCACTCCTTACCAATCTGTGCAGCTTCCTCTGGTGTTGCCTTCTCCATTCGATCAAAGAAAGCCTCAGCTCTTGGCTTCACAGCTAGGCCTTTTAATCTTAACCAAAAACCCCTATTGGGTAAACCTTTAGTAGCATGCCTGAACATAAACCTATCCACCAACCTATCATAAACATCTACATCTTTAAAGCTTCTCATCTGGGCATCAACTTCCTGTTTAGTAACTGAGTCACCATATAGATAACCATCTATTAATGTGTCAGTGGTTCTATTCTGTATGAATATTTCTAAAGTATTCTTTTCCTCGGCTTTGTCAATAGGTCTTGCAAACTGTGAGTAAGGATTAGTTATACCAAAGAATCTTTTAATGATAGGAATTTTAGAAAGTATATGAGCCAGGTGTTGTTCTCTCTGATCTTTTGGCAAACCCCTAAGAGCATCATATCCCTGGCCTAATAAATAAGACCACACAGTCCCACTGGTGGTAAGTTCTTCTACCACATACTTTGTTCTTTCAGGTGAGAGCCCAGTTACTTCGCCAAAGTCTTCATATACTTGAGGAGTTTGGCCAGGAATAAATTCCTCTTTGCTTTTTGGGTACTTAAATGGTTCAGTCTTTCTCCATATATCTTCATTCATCCAAAAATCTTTATTAGTAAGATAACCAAGAGCCCCACTAACTGTTGGCGGAAGTTCAGTAACACCTACTGGGCTAAGCTCCTTTAGTGAATCAACTACTCGATTAACATCTATGTCATTTCCTAACCATTTGTCTGCAGACGCCTCAAAGAATACTTTAAAAAATTTCTGCCCAGGGTCTAAAGGAATCTTAATATAAGGATACCTAGTTTGCCCTTCACTATCCACAAATCCAAATTGGTCGCCTAAAGGAATAACTATATTATTTTGCATATCTATGTTTCCTTCAAGAGCCTTTGAACTTGCTGGATGCATCTTCCTCATAGCTATGTAAAGGCCAGCAGTGACTGCTGCAAACTGTGCTAGCTTGTATGTAGAGATTACTGGATTGTCTTTAAACGCTCTAAACATTCCTCTTGTGCCTTGAATAGCTGCATTTAAATAAGGTATTCCATTGTCTACTGCCTTACCAATACCTCCACCTTGGCCAAAGTCCATGTAGTCTCTAGCTGCAAATGTTGATTCGGATGCACTTTTACCCTGCCTCAACATCCTCTCACGAATTGCCAACCTGGTCATTATCTCAGAGGTCTCACCAAAGTATCCCATAAAGTTATTAAATGCATCTATCGGCCCCTCAATATGCCTTCCACGTTGGAGGATTCTGCCTTGGTGGACTAGAAATTCCATGCCTCCGCCCTCTTCTAAATAAGCCTTATAGCGACCCTTACGAAGCAAAGCATCGGTAAATGTGGTTGCTAAATCCCTACCTATTTGAGCAGCAAACACAGGAGCATGTGGACTGTAGACACCCTTCCATTTCCCATCTTCGAATTTCCTGGCAGCATACCAAGTATGCATTACATCTCTTGGTAAATTCGCTAAGGCAAATCCCCAGTTAATTCCAGTAGCAAATGTCCTAAGGACTGGTGAACCACTTGACATGCGAATAAACTGACTCATGCGATAAGTCATCTCTGGAGAACTTGTTATCCATTCCCTTGACATCTCCGGTGATAAGTACATAGTCTTACGCTCACCCTTTTTATATACAAAAGACTGAGTCCATCCAGATGGGAGCTTACCTTTGTCTTCCTTAATTCTGACAAATGGATTAGTAGGGTCTTTCTTTGCTAAGTCAAGAAGCTCTAAGTTAGCTCTGTTATTCATTATCCTACCATAAGCTCTATTGAAAACTTCCAATGCCATGACTTCACTTGAAGGCTCATAAATGTCAGTCTCACGACCACGAGCTAAGGGCTCAACTCCTGAATCATAAATAGTTCTTTTCCTTTTCCCTATTCCTATTTTATGTTTCTTATCAAACACATCAACGAGCTTAGTTCGTCTATACTTATGTGAAGCTAGATCATTATATTCTTGCTCAGTAATTAACTCAGCATCTAACATAGCCTTAAGAGGTTTCTTCATCCATTCAAAGTATGCCTTAGCTGATTTTCTTATCTTTGCTGCTTTCTCAGGTGTTATCTTTTCCAACTGTTCAAACAACTCACTGTAAATGGCAAAGTCAGCTGGAGCAATGTCTTTAGGAAACTTAAATTGCTTAGCTGTTTTATACCCTGCTATGTCCACCATTCTATCAGCCAAGACTAAACTATCACGAATTATCTTTTCCCTTCTTGACAATCCACTATTAATCTCTTTCCTCATCTGCTTCAATTCATTAACAGCTTGTGAAGATGCGCCCTTGGCTAGGTACATTCTTTGAACAATTCTATATCCTGCTTCTCCTAAACTTTCTAGTAAACTAAGTCTAATATTCCCAGACCTATCAATGAATGATCTTACAAGCTCTTCTTTTAATAACCTAGAACCTTCCTTAGGTTTGAAAGTTTTCATCTCACGAGCTTTCTTTGTATAGTCAGAAACTCTGTGAGCTTTGGAGATTAGTTCGTCTAAAGGAAGACCTGAGTAAAGTTTAGTCTCTGGCTTGGCTTTAGTTTGGTCAATTTTTGTTCGATCTAATTCCCTAGCCCACTTAGCAGCTTCGCTCACAGCCTCTTTCCAAATCAAGTGGTCTTCACTTAACATAAAACTTCTTTGAAAACTTTCTGCTTCAGTGGCGATCCCACTAAGGGACTCCCTAGTAAGATCAATATCTATTGTCTCATCTCCATGATACCACCTATTAACATCATTAACTAGTTTTTGTGTATAAAGTTCTATGTCCTCAGTTACAGCTTTCTCTCGCTCATTAAGAAGCTTAGTGTTCCTATTTGTTTTAGTCTTAGATTGAAAGAAAGGACTTTTAGTTCCTTCAAGACCAGGGACTTCGGTGCCAGTTTGTTGGTCAACTTCGGTGATAGGCTCTGGTGTTGGCTCTTCAACTTTCACTGCTGGCTTAGCCTTAACCTTCTTCCCTTTAACAACTTTCTTCTCCTTCAACATCTCCTTCCTAGCCTTCTCTATCTCCCTCTCCTTCTTATCAAACAATTTCTTACTCTTCCCTAAGGCTTTCTCCTTAGCAGTCTCCTCTACCATCCGATCTAAATCCGCCCTAAGCTCTGCACTACCTTCAATTTTCTCAGCTACTTTCTTAGCCCTTAAGTCTAACTGCTTTTTCTGAATCTTCAACGCAGCCTCTTGTGCAGACCTAACAAGATCATTAGGAATAGTCTTTACTTTTTCCTCTATGTTAATAATCTCATCAGCCTTCTTTACCACACTTTCCATTTCCCTAGCAATCTCTGCTTTCCCTCTTCCTCCATGTAAGAGCATGCCCATAGCTATAAGACCAACTATGTCGCCAATAAACTTGGCCGCCCCTTGAACATTAGGATAACCTTCAAAGTAACTTGCAACCTTATGGCCAAGCATTGAGAGACCAGTAAGTGGTGCCATAGCTACTTGGCCTGGCATCTGAGATAGTTCACTAGGGGCCCCAGTAATTAACTCCTTCCCAGGCTGGAAGAATTCCATAGTTTCTCCCATAGCTTCGGCAGCTACTTCGTACATCCTGTTAAGGTCTATTCCTCTGGTTATGTCAACTGCAGGAATACCAGTCAAAGGATCAGGCATGTCAGCAGTAACTATCTGATCTATTATTTCCTTGCCTATTTTTCCAACAGCATTGAGCAACCCTAGGGCAAATCCAGGAACTGATAGGCCAAAGTCTATTGTGCCCCTGACCAATTCATAAGATGTATTCCCAAGAGATTCAAGCCCCTTTAAAGTAGTAACGCTTTGGTCTGATAAGTAATTACTAGCTTCACGAGGAGGCTGCATCCCAACGCCTGCTTCCATTACTCTTTCTAATACAGTGTCAGAAGGCCCTTTAGGTTCTGGTTTTGTAGGTGGCTGTATCTTACTCCAATCAGTTAGACCATCAGGCTTTGGTGCTAAATCTGGAGCTGCCTTAACAGTCGACTGCCTTAATAAACTAAGACCAGAACTTGCACCTACATCCCTATCTAAATCCTCTACCTCTGCATCTAAAATATTTGATCTCGTACCACGTAATAGTTCAAGGCCTGACGCCATATCTAATCTCCTCTGGGGCACTATCAGATGTCCACTTAATTGTCCAGATCATTGTCCTTCCATCTTTAGCCCATCTAGTTTTCACAATCTCACCACCACCAGCGATAATTTTATTATCAATATACTTAACAATCTCCTCTTCTTTCTTCACACCTGTATCATCCATAAAGAATCGAGACCTAACACTTTCAAGATGCTTAGAAACATCATCGACCCACTTTGGGTTTTTAAAGTATTTCCTCCCCTGTATATCTTGAATAGCTCTCTTCTCTTCAAGCTTTTGCCCAAGGGAAATCCTAGTAGCACCAGCCTTAGCAAGCTCCTTCAATCCTGCCATAAGCTTAGGATCTTTCATAGCATGACGCACAAGTCTTTCTTTGTCAGATATATCAAGATCCTCAAATTCTTTTTGAGATAGAGGCTCTCCCTCTTCATACTGATCTCGTGTATGGAGATATGTTGAGTATGCTTTCTGCTCTTTGTCAGCAGCATTCCATTGTCTAAGTGATACAGTTCCAATTCCATATAGTGAGATAGGAAAATCTTTATCTAATGGCTCTACGTCTGTGGCTAGTCTAGTTTCCCTTCTCTCAGCAATATCAGCTGCTTGCTGTTTATATATCCTATCTGTTATGTCAGAAATTCTTTGACTTTTCAGAGCCTCGATACTTGTAGCACCACTAAGGGCACCAGAAACATCTTGAGGGGTCAGCCCAGCTAGATCGGCTGCTGAGATACCTAGCTGGTCAATCGAAAAGGGTTTATGGGTGGAGTTGGTGTTCCTGCGTCTAGGCCACCACCGCCTAATGGTAAAGGCTTTGCAACCTTTACGCTCATCCCTGTATCATCAAAGGTTAGTTTATTCCCAGCACCAGTTTCATCTATATCACCAGATAACATCTTCGCTAGAATCTGCATATACCTTTGATTCAACTTAGCCTGACTCTGTGCTGCAATATTTCCCTGTGTGGCTGCTGCTACATTTTTACCTATAGGCTGTCCAGCTGCTATATCCTGACCACCTGCTGAAAGCATCTGTAAGAATAAATTATTTTCAAGAAGATCACCGATTGCCATTTTATACCTCCACTAAGATTCGTCGGAAATCGACCAATCTTATAAAAACGAACTTGCCAAACCAAGAACACCACCAACTACTGCACCAGGTGGCCCACCAACCATTGCACCAGCTGCAGCCCCAGTCATTACCCCACCTATTGCCGACTGCAATTGCGTAGGCTCTGTGCCAGTCCCACTTACTCCACCACCTATTGATGCAAGCAAGTTACCACCATACTTATAAACCTCAAGATCCCAGATTGCGTCTTTGTGATCTATGACCATAGCGGAATCATTCTCTTCTTTCTTTGCAACTATCTTCACACGATTAGATTCCGCAATCAACTGTGATGCCATCTTTTGATATTCAAGTTTTAGGCCAATGACTTTAATTGCATCATCTGAAAATGCCTTCATATGAAGATCAGCACTGTATTTGGCAACTTGCCTAGTCATATTTTCTAATAGAACAGATCTACCTATTACAAATGCTGAGGAAGAAACCATGTTGATGTCCCTATAACCAGCATTTAAGGCAGGTAAAATTTCAGCATCATACCGTGCAGTTAAGTCAACTGTGTATTCAGTAACTGCTGTGTCTACTCTATCATCATCTAGAATGCTTGAAATTAAGGTATCAAGAGTGGTACCTGTGCTTAGTAAAGTAACAAGATCCTGTAAATTTTCTGGGGCAGCTATCATTAGAGCTAATGAAGTATCAGGGTCGTAAGCAACTTGTGCTGCCCAAGGTGAACTGCCAACTGCCGACTCCATAAGATCTGTTATTGAGGAAGTCATCGTGTCAACCCCTGTGTTATCCAGCCAGTCATTATGAATCGTTGTCATGTAAGCTGGATAATCTACCTTTCCAGACCCGCCTCCACCTCCGCCTTTACCCATGAGATTCCTCCTTATAAGTTAAAAGATACAAATGTATAGATGGTTTCACCACCTAGTTTATTAACCAAGTCAATAACATGAGGCTGGTCTGTGTAGGCTACTATCTTTGAGCACCCTCTTGCCTTTGCAAACTTAGCAATTCCCTCTAACCCTTGCATCCAGCTTTCTTTGTCAATTACTTCGTATCCAAACAAGGAATAAATTAACAAGTTCTTAGTATTACTAACATCATCGAATAGGAACTTTGTTAAAATGACAGCTTCAAACCTATTCATTTCCTTTACTTTAGTATAAGAAACCCAGACAGTAGTACCTCCACTTAAAGCAGAAGATAAAATTCTATTCATTTTGTCTGGATGATCAGTAACAATGGGAGGAAGAGATTGATCTATTGCATACTTGATAATATCCCAGTGTTCAGCAATCTGTTCGGGGAGTAGTCTAGTTAACACTATTGTCCTCTTAGTGGTGGCGCATAGACGCCCCGTATTCCTCTCAAGTCAGTCATTTTATATCTTATCTTCATGTAACTAATTCTGAATAAATTATATATAGTAGTAAACTTCAGACCAAATCGAAAGAAGTTTCCTGATGCAACTGAGGTTGCAATGCCTTCGTTATTTATAGGTATGTAAGAACCATATCCCCAAGTGAGTAGGTCATTAGCCCAGTCAACAGTGGCAGTTGGCTCAGTAGCTAACATTGCATCTGTTTCGATTGTAGAAGTTGTCTTCAATCCCTTATATCCCATGTCGAATACTTCGGTGATTATTGTAGGAGTGAAGGTATCCTCAGTCGCAGGTAACATAAATGATTCTTTGTGTCTAAGTCCCAAACTACTAACATCAGGCCTAGCCCACACTGCCGAAGGATGCTGTTGAACTTCTGTCAGTCCATAAGGAGAAAGTAAGTAAGTCTTCGTATCATTGCCTATGTAAAAATCCTTAGTCATTGGATCGTATTTTACTATAATATCTTTGGAGTTATCAGTGTCGAATACTTCTTCTTCAATATAGTATTGATAACCAAGTTCTTTAATCCCTTCCTTTGTAATCTCCCTAATTACAAAATCTTCTCCAATATAAACATGGCGGTTTTGGTTGCCGTCTATGGCGCCTCTGTTTAACAAACCTATGTCACTCAACTCAGTAAATCCAAATGTTGCTGCTGGCTTGCTAACTGGGCTCATCAAGACAATTCCCTTAGACGAATAACCAACTATCCCATTACCCAATCTTCTAACATGATGAACAACTCCTCCATATGGACAGTTGCGATAACCAGCTTCATTTGATCTAGTAGGTGTAAAATCCATTTCGCCGATTTTCGACCAAACATAAGATGTAGTATCACAGTCATGCCAGGCACTAAGAATATGCCCTCCTATGGCTTGGCCCTTGAAATTACAAACAGTTCTCATCATAGGGATGTTTGCCATTGTGATTACCTTAAGCCACGTTTCTGTAATCGCATCCCAGTAGATCATTATAACTCCATTGGTCATAAAGACATACTCGCCAAAGTCAGCTACTTCCATTAAAGTGCCAACACCATAGGTTAGTTCATCTACTGAATAAATAAATGTTACAGTTTCGTTATCGTCACTTATGGTATAGACATCGTCTTGGTGACCAACTAATGAATCACGAATGATTAGGAAGTTGTGAGCAGGGCCAGTTATAACTTGAGGGAAGGGCCAACTATAGGACATATCTATTGCACCAGGCACTGGATTTTCCAGTGGAACATATGCCTCAAGACCCATTTTTCCACATCGGAACCCTAGACATTCCCATAAAGCTTGAGTATTAAAAGGAGTCATGTGCTCTGGACTTAGCCCATTTTTAAACGCTTCATTGATGATTAGTTCATATTCCCTCAATGTTATCCTCCAAGAGATCATCTATTAAAAAGCTTTTTATTTGTCCTTCATCTAAGTAAGGGGCCCAAAGAAGTGAGACCCAAGCTTCGGTAAGATTCTTTTCACTCTCAGGAAATACAGATACTAGTAATTTATCTCCTGAGTTAATTTTAATATCTAAAGGAATTATAAGAGTTGATTTATCTATGACATAAGACTCAGCTGAATAACCAAGAGGTTTCTCAATTCTTATTCTGACCACAGCGTCAATCTTCAATTTACCAACATCTACTATGCATTTAGAAAGAGCCCCTCCACATGGGAACATATAGTTAAGAATATCACCCCTAACATCTTCACCAAAGGAAGCAATTGAAATCGTATGAGGATGAGCAACTATAGATGTTTTCTTCTTCCTTCTCCGAAACAGTCTTAAAATTTGTTTCTCAATAAGGTCTACTCTTTTCTCCAATTTCATATCAGTCTCCTATTTGACTAACACCTGCAATTTCTTCCTCAACAAGATCCATCCCTAATTGCTTCATATCATAGAAGATTGAAGCTTCCCAGTCTTTTACTCCTTGTGTATTCCTATTAGCAACTTCGATATATCTCATAGATGCCATGTAAAGAAGCATTGGATGAACTGCTGACCAATAGTTCTTATCAGCATCATCAACTAACTCCATTGAATAAAATAAGCCCCTAATATCAGCCATTAGTTTTTCATTAGTAGGGGCATTTAATAAGATTGCGTTATACTCATGAGCATTACCAGTGGGGTTTTCTACATACCCAATGAAGGCTTCGAGGTCTGTGACATCTGCATCTTCTGGAATATAACGTGTGATGCAAGGTGAGTAGTATAGTGGGTCACCAGAAGTACGTGAACTTGGAAGACCAGTTAAATATCCTTCAATTAAGTCTTGCAAGTTTTTCTTTTCCAGCTGCCACCTACCATCAGAAGCATTGGCAACCCAGACTTCCTTAATTGCTCTGCAATAAGGGAATACAGCACTAGAGCCATTAATCTCTATGAAACGATAAACAGATGCCCAAGACTTTTGTGTTTCATCTAGTCTATCAAGAAACTTCCTTCCCTCATTAATAAAGAAGTCAGCACCATTGTCTGAGAAATCTTCATTGACTAAGTCAAACCTTCCTGATAATGATCTAAACTTTGTTCTCATTTGTAATAAGTTCATTCTACACCTCTGTTTAAGGAGGAGGGCTACCCAACCCCATTGCCAGGTAGCCCACATGAAAATTAACTAAACAACATTTGGCAGTCCTACACCATTAAGCACTGCGCATTTCTCAGCGAGACCAAACTCAAGGCCACACTCAGTCAAGTATTCCTCATTAGTTCCATCAATCCTGCGTTGACCATATCCAGCAGGATGTTGTTTTGCAGTTGATTCGCCATAGAAAGCTGTGTCATCTATGTATTTGTATGTCAGTTCCTTAGGCTCAAGAATCACCCCCATGTTACGAGTTGTTGCATCATAACTGAATAATGGGTGAGTTTTCATATGAATAACTCCAAAGGGAGTCATCCAAGATCTAATATCCATACCATAGGTTTTTTGTCCAGGGGCTATGTTGATTTGACCACTGGTCATTGCTAGTGCGTCTATGCCAAGGAGAAAACCAGACCCACAAAGGCAGAGTTTTTCAGTCGCACCATATCGGAAGATTTGTTCTAAGTAATACTTAAACCAGGTCTCCCCACCTGCCGCCCATGTCTGGCCAGAGTAAGTTGCATTTTGTGTGTAGTCGTCACAGTTGGCAGCTGCATAGGCTCGGATGAAGTTGATCACACCCATAGTGGTTCTCTCAGGCTTTCCATTGTCTCCGGTTTTTTCAGTTCTAATTCCCCATAGGAAGCAAAGTTCCTGTTCCCAAGAGTGCATTTCCAAAGCCTCAGACTTTGCTTTCTGATATTGGTCACCTGTGCGAAGCCGAGTCTTTCGAGCAGTTCTAGTTAGTGACAAAGGTGTACGAAAAATCTGAGTGTAGTTGTAAACTTTCACAGGATCCAAAGCAATCGCATCAGGCATCTCACCACCCTCAGGATTTATATTACCTATGATCTTGAAAGTATCACAATCACTGAGATCGCCAGCAGATGAATTGTCATCATCTTCCAATAACCTAACAGCGAGGATAGTATTGGTTGCTCCTCTAGTCACACCAGTTACCTTACCAACAACATCAACTGTCCAATCAGAAGCATCACGAAGAAGAATTTGATGCCCTGTACGAATACGATTTCCAAGAACTGTAGTTACTTGAACATATAGCACATCATCATCTACACCACCCGAAACATAAGCAGTTGAAGTATCAGGATCAGTATAAACCCCTGCAACATCACCGCCTACCGCTGTTTGGCTCTGAGTCCACCAGTTGAATTCTGCATCATCTACAGACTCAGATCCCATCATTGATAGAATGGCTGTTAAAGGAGCCATCCCATTAGGATACAAATAAAGTATCTGTTGTCTCCAATTTAAAGGCCGCTGGTCTGTTACCCAGTCGCCATTTCCACGCATTCCAAGAAACATAATAAACCTCCTAGTCAATTTGTTTTAATTGCCGCTTTTTGACAACAAACTTTTCATATAAAGAAAAGTGTCTTTCTTCAAGTTTCTCTGTTGTTTCCAGTTTCCTCAAAGCCTCGGCAATCATTTTAGTTACGACTCCACCAAGTTTAATATCTACCTCATCGACAGTAGGCACCATCTCAAATTTATCAGGATTGTTGTTGACTATCCTCATCACAATTTCCCGACTACCTTTAATAGGTTGCTTAGTTTCTTTGTCTATAAGGACATTGCTCTCCCAATGTGTTTTTTCACCCTCTATACGGAACTTAAGAACTTTGTTCTCCTTTTCCGTAAAGGAGAGAGCCTCCCTAGCAACTCTAAGAAGTTTGAGATTTGTGTAAGTTCCTCTGTCAGGAAGTAGACCTTGAACACTGATTCGTTCTATTACGCTCAGTTTCATTTTATATCTCCTTAAGATATACCTGGAAATTTACCTCGGGAAACTGGCCAGGAACCAGCTTTCAGACCTAGGATCCTATCCCGAAGTAATTATTTGGTGTTACGCTGCATAAAATGGAACTTGATAAGAAGTGCTTGCTACATTAATAGTAATGTAACCAGCTTCCTGATCATTCTCAGGGTTAGCAGTCATACCATCTGCACCTATGGTACAGCCTAAGTCTCCAGAAGCTTCAGCTAAGACAAGATTAGTTGAGTTTGCATTACCTCTAATAACACTAGTTGATGCGCCCCGGAAGTTGAGGAAACCATCCAAAGTTCCACTACCATTATGGTCAATTCTAATACCATCATAGGAACCAGCAGGGTTAACATCAATGTAGTGTTGAATCCAAATACCATAGGCTTCAGCAATAGTGGCAGTGCCAGATGTCCAAGTTTCAATATGAAGAGGAACCGTAACTCCAGTAATAACACCAGTGCCTCCTACTTCCGACTCAAGATACATACAGCGTTGATTTTGTATAGTAACACCAGTATCTACAGTGTTCCTAACATTCATGGTGTAGGAGTTACAGTCGCCAGATGCTGAACTTGGAGTGAGTTGGAATCTATTAGCAATGTGAGTCCCAGTTGTAGCTGACTGAGTTGTCGTTATGTTAAGGGCTCTTTCAGTCACTAATATATGATTAACAACCATAGTTAAAGAGTTTTCCACAGTGCTTAGGACTACATGGCGCTCTTTGTTAGTGCCAGCACCTAAGGCCTCAATTTGGCACCTGATAGTATGAGCATTTAGAGATACTAAATGACCGAGTTCCTCATTCCCAGCTAGAGTGAACCAGAAAGCAGTATCATCAACTTCAGTTTGAGTACCCCAAGCAGCAAATCGCATGTAGGATACTTTTGTACCTCCACCCCAAGCAGTTAAAGCACCAGCACTTAGTTCATAATCAATACAAGCGTAATGCCCACTTGCAATACCTGCCTTGTTAGGCAGGATCATTTCAGCACCGATAGCATAGGACAATCCCTGTACACGAGCATCAGCATCACTGTAGTTGACCTGAGCAAAGATAGCACCGGCAGAGTTTCCTAATACTGCTGTTGACTGCAGTCTGACAATAAGAGCATCTGCAGTAGCTGCTCCATCAGTATCCATTGTTAAGTGAACTTCTCTAAGATTAACCGCACCAGATATTAGAGAAGAAGTAAAGTGTGGATCTTCGGTAGTTCCGATTTTCCAAGTAGATCCATCAGAGTAGAATATATTTCCACGTCCTGCTTCATTTAAGATGATGTCACCAGGCCACTTCATACTATCGCCCTTACTCGTTATGGTTATAGTATAAGCGTTAGATGCATCCGCAGCAACGATAGAGTAAAATCTACCTATTGACTCCATTACAGGCGGCAAGGTTATTATAATACTTGCTGTATTAGTAACAGCGTCTGGGGCTAGTAAATAGTCCCGAGTTGTCATTGAATAGCTGGCAGTAGGGTCGTGGAACTTATCCACCACCTGTTGATGCTCAGCATTTTTTTGTTCAAGAGCCATAACAATTTACCTCCTAATTCAAAGTTTCGTTCATTTGATCAATCTGACTTTGAAGCCCTCCAGTATCAGGCTTTCCTTCTTTATGCTTTGTTTCTCCTTTCTTACGAGGGAGTTTTGGCGGATTGTCTTTAGTTTCTTTAGTCTCTTTGTTAACTTTCTTATGCAGCTCAAGACGGTTACGTACTTCTTTTTCCAAGTCAACTAACAACTCATCGTATTTTTTATCTGGATTTTCAGATGCTAGTTCCTCGAATACAGTGCCTACGACTTTTCCAAATGGTTTAAGGTCTTCATTGTCTTTGTAAAATTTCTCAGTTGTTTTTTGTAGATTACCAATCATGATGATGTTGTTCTTTACAATATCTGGAATGGTGCGGAGAACTCCTTCACCTAAGATTTTCCTAGTGTCAGTCACAGCCTTTGAGTACACAGAGTTCATTAATTTGTTAACTGCCTCTGGGTCACGAGCTAGGTTTTCAAGATCAAAGTCGGCAAGGAAGTCTTGAGTTTCTAGGGTTAGTTCCTCTTCCTTTTTTTTATCTGGCTTAGGTTCTGGTTCTGGGTCAGATTTCTTTCCAGATTCTTCTAAACGAAGACGGAGATTTTCAATGATCTTGTCTTTGTCTTCTGGCTCAGGATCAGGTTCAGGGTCTAATTTGGGCTTGGAGTCTAGTTCGGGTGCAGGTTCAGGATCAGGATCCTTAGGCGCAGGTTCTGGGTCGGGTTCAGGCTCATTGTCTTTCTTTGGTTCTGGTTCTGGATCTGGTTCATTCTTTGGATCAGGAACTGGATCTGGCTCAGGCTCAGGATCTGGTTCCACCTTTGGCTCCAACTCTAAATCACCAGTTTCTACATCTGGATCAAGTGCATCAAGCATTGAACCTATATCATTTTTTACTTCTTCCTTTACCTCTTTTTCCTTTTTACCAAACATTTGACTAGCCTCCAATTAATTTGGTCCAAAATTGACCGATCTTATTTAACAGGAACTATCCTGTATAGTTCCTTCCAATACCCATGTGTAGATGCTCCATCTCCACCAATGTTTACTACTGCTAAGACTGCATCTTGTATAGGGGTATAGTCAGATAATGCAGGCAGTTGGTCAAGATAAAACTTGCCATCTGATTTAACACCATCTGTAATGTCAACATTTGCATCCTGGAAAACAAACACTTTAACCTGTCCATCTGTTCCGCCAGTCATTGTTGCAATAATTTCTGCCGTAGCACATGAAATGATTATAACTTCATATCCGTAGGTTCCAACATCTGTGCCAACGACTATTGATATCGAACCAGCTGAAAGGGCCAAGTTAGTAACACCTACATTGCCAGATCCAGACACAGAATTTATCTCGGCCCTATCTGCTCTTATATATGAAGGTAGAGAACTAACAAGTGCCGAATCACTCGGTTGGTTTGCGTCTAGAGTCATTTACTTTATCCTCCAATATGTTTAGAAATATATCTGGTAAGCTTAGCATAAATTCAATAGCCATCTTTCTTCCATCTAGACTTCCCAGATGAAGTAAGACCGATGCATTTGATAAATTCTTTTCTATTGCTTCTGTAACCATTGAGTCTCTTTCTCGATTAAATCCTCTATCCCATTGCAATAGTTCCTCAATCATATCTTTCCATAAGAAAGACTTTTTAAACTTCTCAATTTGTTCACGAGTAGCTCTGACTTTTACTTCTTCCATTTATATTTCTCTTAGGGGAACTAAGTTTCCCTTTTGGGCTTCGTTAGCTACTTGTCCATCAGGCATAGTTACTGGGTTAATTCTATCAATGTTTCTTTTAAAGTCTTCGACATTTTTTGCACCCAACTGCATTGCTATGTAGGTGAATATTCTGGAAATATCAAACTCTTGCATTAACTGAGGAGATGCACTTATGACTTTGAACATCTCTATCCATGCATCAGAGAAGTTGCCTCCAGGGATTGAACCATCCCTGACAATTAAGTCAGTGGAAACTGCAAGGTCGTAGGGAGATACTTTAACACGGCTTTGATCACCAAAGATCTTTTGTAACTTCTCAGCATGTTGACCTATGATACGGACGTAAGTTTCTTCAGATCTATATTGCTGAGTATGAACCGCAAACATGGTTCCTATATCTTGCATGAATTGCATTCCTATGATCATAGCTATTCGTTGCAGTCTACTAATAGCAGAGGTGCGAGTGCCCTTGAATTCGCTACTCGTTAAACGCTCAGGGCCACCTTGACGAAGGGAGCCTTGCATAGATTGGTCAGCACCACTTATGCGATCCATCCAAGAGGTAATGTATGCACTATCAGCTATATTAGAGCGTGTTATGTCTTGGACAGCTAGTTGTTGGACTACCTTGTCGACACCCCTTCCCCACGCAGGTCGGCGAAGCCTAATGAGTTTGCCAGGTTCTGGCGACTCTAGGTCTTTAATATTAACTAAGTAAGGATCAACTATCAACATATCATTGATAGCTTTTCTGACATTAGTTATATGTGAGTTGAAGAGGAAATCTAATGTATGCTGCAGACCATAAAGTACTTCCATTCTGCCAATAGGTGCAATTGAATAGCCATCGAATTCAGGGGATGCAACACCTACTGGAAACATCCCATGGTTGTGATCTGCTTTTTCAGCAGCTATGATGATGTCATCAGAGGCTAGTTCAAAGAACCATTTTTCAGGATATTCACTAGTTCCTAATTCCCACTCTTTTGGAATTAAGTTAACATACATCTTGATTGTGTCAACTGGATTAAGCGTATTGGTCATAGATCTGTGTAGGTCAGTAGACCCACCATGTTTAGTATGTCGATCACTTTGGTCAAGTGCTAAGATTGACCTTCTGCCTTTTTTAGCTTTTAAATATTTAACATTAAAGAGATTGGAGTCTGGTTGACTTTCCTCATTGAGTAGGTTCATATAGTTGTCCCTATCTATCCACCCAATGAACTCACCATCTTGGATGTTGACACTTGAAACAGATGGATCGGGAAGCCACATGTAAGGTTCGATATTGGAAAGGTCATTGCCTTCGTAGAGTAAAGACTGAATCATCTCAACACCACGAGTAGTTTGTTCACCAAGATCTGATTGTGTAGTTACTGAAGTCTGAATAGGCTTGCGCCCATGTAGACGTTTCCATCCAGGGATTGCAATGCCAACTCCGTAACTTAAACTGTCTCGTAGGACAGTGTGAACAGCTAATGGGACTTTGTTCTTAATGCAATCTAGGCGAATAACCAACTCCATTAACATTGCTCCAGTGGTGTCACCATCTTCCACACCCTCATATTGGAACATAGGATCTTGGAAAAAAGCCATTGATAGGTAGGTTAACAATGCCTCAAGCATTGAGTAAGTGTAAGGAAAAACTATTGAAACAGGCTTAGTGTCATCTTTTTGCTTCAGCATTTCTTCCTTATCCTTGAGTGGAATGTAAGTTGTTAATGTTCTGTCTATTTCTCTCCAAGCAGGGAAGCGTTTAGATATTTCATTCCTTGATTCACGAGCCCTTTCCCAAATCTTGTTACGTAGCTTAGTGTGAAAATCGCTGCCTGGCTTTAGATCAAGACCATCTGGGTATTCGTAGTCAAAGTTTACTTTATTGTAAATTTCATTTTTCCAGGTTGAAGGTTCTCCTTGGACAATGTAAGGCATTGTTTTCTCCTATGTTCCACCACCTATTAAAATAGCAGATAATTCTATATCTTGCACAGATATGGTTGGAGTTCCAGCATCAGTTGTTCTTATGCAAACTTCTATAGTAGCATTATCTGCAAGAATTATCGGCCCATATCCGCCTAAAGCTTCTTCCTCATTGGAAAACTTAACTTCTAAGTGTGATATTCCTACAACATCTGCAGAACCTGAACCATTAATTTCTATACCACAATCTATATGTTTATTAGCAGCATTAGTTTCAAATGTGATAGTGTAGAGGATTAACCAAAGACCTGGCTCAGTAACTGTAAGTTTTCCATTTCCATCATGAGATACGCTGCGTAGAGTTCCACTTATTATATCACTATCAGAAATATTATACCAAGTATTTTGCGCAGCAGCCGCCTGTGACCATCCTACATGATCTCCGTGACAGCACCCATTTGCCAATCCAGCCCCTGCCGAAAAGTTTATAAGCCCAGTTGCATCAAGACTCATAGCTGGATTAGGTGTGCCATCACTTGCGCTAAGTTCAGAGTGGCGATGCAAGGTATCGACCATAGAGTCGTCAAGTAAAGGGGCCAAGGCCGAAACATCCACTCCATCCACAGTCCCAGATAAAGTAATATTCCCAATGCCTGAAAGGTTCCCAGAGTCATCTATGATTAATAAACTATCTTGAATAATTTTACCAGTAGCTAGGTCAAATCTAGCAGCGGCATTATTAGTTGAACTGCCAACATTTGACACCAAGTTTGTAAGCGAAGGAGTTATGTCAATTAGTCTAACAACATCATTAGGATCTATTGGTGTACCAGATTTGATTGGCTGGTCTGTTTCAATAGCTGAGTCATAATCTCCATCATCATATTGGTGAATATCTTCTTGTGAGCCTATTCTAATTTGCTTAATTGCCATAACAGTTTGGTCCAAATTTTACCGATCTATTGATACTCATATGCTCCAATATCATAGAAAGTATTATAAGGAACTGCCTGAGCATCATAATCTAAAGAAAGTCCTACATTTACTCCAGCATCCTTAAAGGCCGAATCTGTACTTATCTTATATATTCCAGTACCAACTTGAAATGAAGCATCTCCATTGGCAGCATGTGCATCATCACCTGAATTAGTTTTCCAGTCTGCAAAATTGTAATCAGTTCCTTCCCACTTCCATTCAAGGCCAGATCCATCATCATAGCTGGAATCATATCCATTATAATCTAAGTTTAATGTCCCTACAAAAGCAGCATCTTTTTGTATAAAGAGACCACTTGCAGGAGAGATAAGATTATTCTTAATATTAGATGTTTGGCCTGCAGTCTGTGAGTACATATATAAGCCTATTGATATTGTATTTAGAATAGTATTGTTATAGATATCACTAGAATCATTTTCCTCACCACCACCAAGCTGCATTCCAACATCTGTATCATTTACTATATTATAGTAGGCATCACTATCATTTGCTGCCTCCATGTATATTCCTATTCCACTAACATTATTTACATAATTGTATCGAAGAATATTGTCATCAGAGTCCAATGCCCCACTTGCATCATCAATCCAGATTCCATTAATATAGTTTGTACCTGCTGTGTATGAGCCATCTGTGCCTGAAGTATTTACAGTATTTCGTTCAATAGTAGTATCATCAACATTTGTTAAATATATTCCCCCAGGCCAAGTTGCATTGGAGTAATTAAATCTTGTAATATCATTATCTTGTACAAGATTTGTCCCACTCCAGTTCTGGCCATGAATTGCCTGCCCTATAGACTTATTAATTGTGTTATTTATAATAGAGATATCAAAAAACTGGGCTGCAGAACTTTCTACTCCTATACTAGCACCCCACTTAACACAGTTAGCGGCAGTTGTATGAGTAGCATTAGCATTACCTTGTATCATAGACCCTGCAAATTTTATGGTATTTTCCTCTATTACAATCCCAGTTCTACTTGCAGTTGTTAAAAACTCTATCGCTCCCCAAGAATTCATATTCCTAACTGTTATATAGCTCCTATTAGACCCATATATCATTCTTCTAATATTGAAATAGAACACATCTTCAGTATATGCTATGTCTGTTAAATCTCTATCATCTGACATTCTAACAAAAACCATTATATCACCAGTAGTTGTAGAAGTAGGCTGAGACCATGCTGTATATTGCCCAGCGTCTAAGGCCACTGAATATAGTTGAACATTATCAAGTAGAAGTACTCCATTATTGTCACTAGTTCCTATCGTTATATTATATGTATTAGTTCCTTCTCCAGTGGTTGGAGTAGTAAAGTTGATACTCTTTCTAGTCCAATCAGTGTCTGTTGTCTTAATTGCCCAAGAAGAGTCTGTAATAGTCTGTGGAGTTGTCTCTATCCAATCAGCTCCATCATAGTACCAATTACTTCCTGAATAAGATACTGAGATTAATATTTGCACATTTGCAGTCCCATCTGATTCACCAGCATAGTCAAAGAAATATGTAGTTGACTCAGCTAATACAGGTGAACTTGTAACAGAAGCACTCCCAGAAGCTCCATTAGTTATCTTACAATATCCTGCATTTATAAAAGGAGAGGCTGTTTCATGAGTAATTGATCCTGATCCTGGGCTTTCTGTCCAATCTGCTAGTGAGCTAAAAAACTCTCCATTATTTTGCCTCCTAGATATTCTCTGTATTACTCTTTTTCCCTCAAGATCGTTTCCATCTAGAACTGAATCCTCAAATGCCTGCCCAAAATATGATGGAGATGTTAACTTAGTATAATATGTATTAGCCTGATCTGGATGAACCGTCCAGTCTGTATTTGCCAATGTAGTAGACGAAGATCGAAAATGCGGAGTTTCTCCAGTAACTGCATCATAGATAATATTATACCCATCAGAACCGTTGGAAGGGATTGTTAGCCTCTCTGTGTAATTTCCTCCCTGGTCACTTAAATATATTCTATCTCCTGGATCAAAAGTCTCACTATTATGAGTAGATATTGACATAGCAGTTGCTGCTGTATCTGGGTCTGTAGCATCTTCTTTACTACTAGCTGTGCCATCAGCACGTAGGTAATAGGGAGGATTTCCCATTGATATCCCAAAGAAGCTTATTCCTTCTGTTTTTTCAGTCGAAGTGTCGAAAAATATTACTGCAACTACAGGTGTTGCGGTAAGTGGACTATCACTTGTAACCAAATCCACTGCTGGTATATCTAATGTTATTGACTCATTCGCTGAAATATCAAAATCCCCAATCGCAGGGAAGACTACTGTTATTCGTGTATTACTATTCCTTGTGCAAGCATTAAATGCTACTACACCCTCCATATAATCTGCTACTTTTAAGTTCCAACCACCAGTCTCAGAACCATCAGATACCCAAGCCTGAAAAAATGCGTCTGTTGTGCCAGAGTTGTCGCACATAGAAGCTCGCCAAGTATCGTCTGTTAAATCTACCTGCGCTGTCATGTTAGCCCCACCAGCGACTACCTGTGCTTCCGTAACACCGTCTGCAAATGTACCAGTGATTACAGCTACTGGATTACTTGCAGTAACTTCAAAAGTCGGAGTGGCTACAAGTGGATCAGAACCTATTAGTACTGCTGCTGGAACGGTCTGAGTGATATTTTCGTTTGTAATAGGATTGTAATTCGCTTCTGGCCCTAGAGTAATTGTAACCTGTATATCGCTATCTCTATTGCAATCCCCCGCTACTATATTATCCCTAACCTCATTATTCCATCCAAAGGTTTCAGACCCACCTGAAGTTATTTCATCAAAATATGCTTGAATACAAGGGTCGGCGATAAAGGTCTCGCCGGTTAGTATTGTGATAATCGTCTCGCTGCCAGTAACTAGTTCAGCCTCTGTAACACCACCTGTTATGGCCGTACCAGTTACAGCAGCGGAGAATCCAAACTCATGAACTCCAATATCATATACGCTGTTTACTGGTCGAGGGTTCCCCCAGAAATCGTCTGTGAAGGTTCCGCTAAGGTCTGTTCCAACATCTATGGCAGGGCTATTTGAGGCAAGTTGATAATTGAGTGGATCGGTTGGGTCTACTCCTTCGGGATCGCCATTTGCAAATATGGGATCTATAGTTAAATTGGTTAGTGCTGTGTAAGTCCCGCCACCACTGGAATTGGTTTGATATGGCCCTCCTTTATTACTCCGAAAAATATTATTCGTAGTATATATTGCTACACCTTGCTCAAGTCTAATTCCTGCCCCTGTGTCATTAACCGTTGCATCAGCCTGGTAACCACTAGCGTCCACATACCCATTCCTATAAAAAACATTGTTATATATTAATACATCATCCCTCTGCGTTTTAATACCTCCCAGACAGTTGCCCCAAAATATGTTATTGAATATCGTCACATTTGTAAGACCATCATTGGGAGCTTGGTTAATTACAAGTATGCCAGGATTGGGCGCAGCATTTACACCTCCTGAATCTGTTATAAATCCATAACCGTTCTGGTAATAAAAATTTCCAGATATTTCAATATCATCTAATGATTCTCCAGCAGCATGAGGGTTTAGTTTCGTTCCTCCCACTCCGCAATATCTAAATACGTTTCCTCTGATATTGGCATCAGTACCGTTGTTTAAATATATAGGGCCAGTTACTTGGAAAAAGTCATTGTTTAATATAGAAAAGTTATCAAAAATAGCATATCCTAAAGAACCAACTCCACTGTAGGTAGTAAAGGAACAGTTTTGCACTGTTATGGCACTTGACGTTAGTCCGGCACCAGCGATTTCGATTCCTGTTACTCTTGTGGCTCCAGCATCTGCTGTTAACGTCAAGCCATCAAATGTAATATAGTCTGCCCCATTGTTGTTAATAAGAAAATAGTTCCCACTACCAGCTTTTGTCCCATGCAAAATCGGTGTCTCGCTTGGGTATGCTATATAGGTAATAACATTCCCAGAAGTCCCACTATCTCCGCTACTGAATAAAACACCATATGTACCAGAAGAGTATGTGAAGGTTCCGTCCCTAAGATATACTGTATCCCCAGGATCAACATTTGGAGAGCCTGCATTGCTTCCCTTTGCCCTTGCTATGGTAAGCCAAGGCGTCCCGATAGCTCCGTTGTTACTGTCATTCCCTGTACTTCCATCTACATAATAGGTTGCAGCGAATGAGGAGGTCGCAAATAATAATAACGTAATTAAAATAAATAGTTTTTTCATTTATACCTCTATAAAATAACTTTACTCCATTTCATATAGCATATAATTTACATCAATACCGGCATTTGTGGCGGCAAGAGTACCAGCCGAAACCCATCTAGTATATTTAGAATGCCCACTGTCATCATCTGGACTTCCATAAGTTACAGATGCATAATTAGAACCATCGGCCTCGTCCATTGATACTACTATCGCCCAATTATCAGAAGAATCGCCAAAAGAGCAGGCCGGAGAGAAAGCAAACGTAAACCAACTGTCTACACTTAACGTAGCGCCACTTACAGTATCAGACGTGCAGTTTGGGCTTCCTGGGGTTATTGTAGCGCCTCCTGCCATATTATACATATAGGCAGTAAAAGTTTTAGCGCTAATATCTCCCGTTATAGCCCCACATCTGAATTTTATTTGACAAACTGTATGAGGAGGAGCAGATGTAATTGTTTGCCCTACATAATAAAAATCATCTGCATTTCCTACAGCAATGTCGTTAGTATCAGTTGTGGACTCTGCATGAGTGGATGCTGAACAACTTGCCCCAGAAGTACTTCCCCCAATCATAACAGGCCCCATCCATGCAACAGATGTGGTGTATGAAAGGATTAAACATAAAATGAGTAATAGATATTTTTTCATTAGTCTGCTGCACCTCCATCTACCCAGACTCCAGACCTGCCATAGGTATGCCATTCATTTGTTTCTCGGCACAGAATAACAAGGAAGTTGTCTTGAGTAGCATCACCAGGACTGTCAATTTCCTGATTAGCTCCAAGAGCAGTACCATCAAGAATCATATCATCTGAGGTATCCGTTACTCCTATTTCAATCTTTTCTGAATCATCAGCCTGAACAATCATAGCCATTGCACCTGTAGCAGAATCACAGAAATCCCCTAAACTTATTTCAACTGCTGCTGTTACAATAATAATACCTCCACTCATCTGTTCGGCAGATAGTGTGGTATTTGAGCTGACAGAATATAATTTCGGCCTTCCGCTAATAGATCCAGTAGTAACAAAATTTATTGCTGAAATATCTATCTCGGTTACACCTGAATTAGAGTTGACTTTTGCCTCATTAGCCGTACCAGTATCAAAGTCAAATATTAAATCTTCGCCAGTGGCAGAATCGCCAAGAGTCAATGCTTCTGTGTCTGAATCCCAATCAAAGACAGTTCTTTCAGTTCCCCCTAACATTGCTTGAATGAATATGCTCCCGTCTTCTGCGCCATCAGCACCAGAAAGGAAATTGGCGTATATCTTTGCAATTTCTTTGTCAGTGCCAGGATTATTGAGATCCTTGAGAACGACTTGAGGAATTGCTACAGCATCACCAATGAGAGAATCATAAGTGGAGTCAGCAAGATCTGGATTTCCAGTAAGTATAGGGTTTTCTGAGAAAACCAGATTAGTTGTGTTAGTGCCAGTAGATCCAGCAATAGCAGCTAACATATTTAATCTTGCTGTGGAAATATTACAATCGTCAAGGATTTCTAGTTCTGTCTGTCCTATTTTTGCACTTCCAATAATAATAGCGTCACCACTACCATCTTCTACAAATTCTGCACCAATGTTAAAAACAGCTTTGCCACCTCCTGCTGATCCTACCTCATCATCAAGAGCAGCTGCTAATCCAGCACTATTTACTAACTCTGCTTCCTGAGCAAGTAACCAAGCCTCATCTGCAAATGAGCCATCTAAGTCAGCATCAAAGTTAACTAAGTAATCATGGAGTGCATTTTGAGATGGGGCATTAGTTGTATCACCATTCCATTCAGCTCCATAGGAATCATCTTCAACATTTGCACTTGCACCTCCTCCACTAGCACCACCTATTGGCCCACCCCCTGGCCCATGTGCAAAGGATAGTGAGGAGAAGAGTAGGACTGCAGTAAGGAAAGTTAAAAGTTTAAGAGTTTTCATAATTACCTCTAAATATAATAAGTTACTATTACAATTGCAGTGCCACTTATTCCTATCATACGTAGCTCCTTAATAGACTTCGGATCAACAAAATACATGTTGCCTGTGGCAATTACTGCATGTCCATCAACAGCACTAGGATCCCCACTGTCTATGCGATACTTTATACTATTATCTTCTATTGTGACAAAGACAGCTTTTGCAAGGATATGTTTGGCCTCTGTTAATCTGACAACTGTACCAGTAGTCACAGTTAATCTATCATAGTCCTGTGGTGTTCTATCTATATATTGTGTAATTTGCATTGTTAATCTCCTAGATTGGTCAATTTTGGACCAAACTTTCTTCAATACGATTTAAGGTTTCCTTTATATGAGTGAACTCCTTGCACATAAGCGAGTCAGAGTTTGCCATTCGTTCTTTGCACGTCTTTTCCTTAACAGTTCCATTTTTTCCTAGAGCTACTCCACCTATAGCAGATACAAAGGAAATGACCATGCCACCTAGAATTGCTGTTACTGGATCCGTCATACTGCCCTCCAATCTTCAATCGGGTTATCATAGTCTAGTTCTTTAAACTCAGCTTCGGCATCATCTGGATTTTCGCTCGGGCTGAAGTAGCGTTCGCCAAGTTCTAGCATTTCTATAATATAAGCAAGACAATCCATTAGATCCCAGAGGGCACTACGAGGAAACATTAAGAGTTGGCTTTCTAGCTTTTTCATAGTTGCACAGGAGGCATTGTGATAGATGTACCCCCCTCTGTAGTAGGGAACAAGTTCCCTGACACGGAGCTCTTTTTTCATACCTCCACGTGCTTTTAACCAGATTAGCTCATAGAAGTCACCTCGGCGAAACATCTCGTTTTTAATAGGCTGTTTGATGAATTCGTTGAGGGAAGTTTCCTCAATTCCTAATACTTTTGCTCCTAGTCTTTTTCCCATCCCGAACATAGCGTCATAGATTTCATCTGGGTAGAGCTTTTCTGAGATTGCATCTCTGATATAAAGTTTGGCACTTGCTAGGTCGATTCCTACGCCTACAACAGCTGTTTCGGCAGAGTGGATTTTTACAGTCTTTGCCGGATCAACTATGATCACCGTCTCTATGTGTGTGTTTTGTTGGATGTCTACATCTAGAGTCTTAAGATCATTTTCTCCTCCATGACGCTCAGGTGGGAGATTGTAGTATTTGAAATACTCTTGTTGGAATGAGGAGTCTTTGGTGGAGATTGGGAGGTTGCGAAGTTCTCGAAAGAATACATCAGTTTGACCAGCATCTACATGCTGTTGCCATTCGATCTGAATGTCTTCGTCAGACATGAAGTGAGGTGCAGTGGATTTGAAGTTGTCATCGCAAGCTTCAAGCCGTGCTGATTCCCACTCAGGGGACATAAGGAGTTTTTGGAGCACTGAGTCTTCATGTTTTAAGGTGTCGATGTAGACAATTTTCCAGCGTTTGTGTAGGCGTGGGACAGACTTGATCACATCTGCATAAAGCCACTCATACCATGCTTTTCTAATATCGTCGTTAGTTATCTTCTGAGGGTCTTCGAGATCATCTATGATTATTAGTCCTGGCCGGTCATTTTTGAATAAGACTCCTCGGACTTGCTGGCCTGCTCCACGTGGCCAAACGAGAGTGTTGTAAGCAACCCAGGCTTTTTTGCTGAAGGTTTCTTCAAACTCAGTTTTGCCAACATCTCGTGATCTGAAGTCGCCGAAGAATGCTTTAATTTCACGATTTGTTACTAGCTCTCGGCGCAAGTTTTCAGTTTGCAGTGAGGCTGCATCATGGGACTTGTTGATGTAGCAAATGAATCCAGTGAGGTTGAATAAGATGTAGCGAGCTGCAAGCGCAAGGGCAACGATGGAAGTCTTTCCCCAGCCTCGTGGTGCTGCGATTGCCACTTTGGGCGCAGGCCCATCAATTAGGTCAAAGATCTTCCCATGGACTTCCTCAGAAAACTCCATGTGGAAGCGTTCTGGGAAGAATGTCTTCGCAGTCATGCGTGTGCTGACTGAACATGCGGAGAAGATTTCAGATAGTATAGGATCTTTAGTCATTCAAGTTCCTTTAAGTTTCTACTCAAGCACATGAATATTAGAACCAGCATCTTTAAAAGACAGCACTCCAGTTACACTATCAATATAAACAGAATTAATAGAAGCATTTGCTTCCAAAGTACCACTACCAGTAGAAATAGGAAATGTCAGTCCATATTCAGAAAATTTGAATATTGTAGTTGCAGCTGTTGGAGAACCTATAGTAAGTGATCCTACCTCTGGAGACAAATCATCTGCTTTTATGAGTATAGAAAGTATCTGTTGAAAGTTAGCACCATCGTAGTAATAAAAGTTGTCACCGTATATAGTATCACCATCGCTTAATATAGTAGGTGCAAGGTAGGTTCCCTTGCTTTTATATATTTGTCTTATATAACTACTCGTAGCTGTATCAGAAGCACTATTAATAACCACTCCAGTAGCACCAGTGGAACCCATTTTAGTCCCTTCACATTGAAGGGGAACGAATGTGCTTCCAACTGTATTTCCAACAACATGGTAACTATCTATGAGATATACACCAGACATAGTAGTTGACTGTAACCCAAAATGATTACCTACTAATACTAATTTATTAAGGTTTGTGGTATTGTGTAGGTTGATTTTATCTGCTGAGGAATTAATCATAGAAAACTGCATATAATCGGCTGCATTACCGACTGGGCCACCTGATAATCCAAGGTCGATGTATCCAGTAGCAACTGTATCTGCAAGTTTAAGTATGCATAATCCATTGGCATTATCTATACGAATTGAAGGGACAGTGACAGCACCACCTTGTTGTTCTAAATAACAGTCATTAAAAAACACTCCACGTCCAGCACCATCTACACTGACAATTCCAAAATCTGTTACCCCTGAAGGCCCTGTAAACTTACTACCATAAAAGAAATATTCTCCTATATTATCTGTTGATACTGTATCAGACTCTATCTTTATAGCTTCTCTGGTGAAGATCCCATCTAGACGACAACCCCAGAAAAAATGCTCTGCTGTTATTCCTGCTCTACCAGCATAACTCCCATTCTCAAATTGGAATCCGTAGTAAGGGGTTGTTCGACCAAGGGCTGTGATAAGAGTGTTGACATCATCTGGCATATCATCATTGCCCATATCTTTTAGATTATAGTATCTGCATTGTGCAGAGCCTGAATTTTTCAGGTATGCTGAGGTAGTTCCGGCAGAATAGAACAAGATGTTCTCATGCACACTCATTGCTGTAAATTCTTGCCAGAGGGCAGGACCACCTTTGGAGCCAAGACCTAAGTTTCGTATATGGCAAGCTCCCATATTTGCAGTAATGGAGTAAGTAGCATCAACTATATTTCCATCAGCTGTTAACTTAATACACCCATTAGCTTGTGCTCCATAATGGTAGATGATACTTTCTTTTGGAGAGGTTCCTTCTAGGACAAGTTCTAGTCTGTCAGTAAGAGTGTCTGTAATAACAATAGGAGCAGATGTAGCATAGACACCTCGGCTAAATTTAACCTTACCATGATTGTTGAGAGATGTGAGGGCACTAATAATAGCTGCATAGCAGTCATTGCCTGCAGTTCCATCAGGTATTGCTCCCCAATACTCAGGACGTACGAACTCAATAGGGGCAGTGTCTCCCATAAAGACATCGCCACTTCCTGTCCAATTAAATATCTTATATAATCCTGCTTCAAAAGGCCCATCGAAAGTTAGGGTAATCGCCCCTCCATCATCATCAAACTCACCACCATTATGAAAGACTGTATGGATATTAATAGGTATTGTATCTGTAAAATCAACTATATGAGATTTAGTTACAGAAAGAGTTACTTTCTCACTTTCTATCCAGGTGATTACAGCTCGAAGACGAGGGAACCAATCTAATTTAAGAAAGGTTCCATCGAGGAAATCTATGTCTCCAGCACCATCAAAGATTTGATAGTTGCCAGCTTCTATATTTTTAACATTGGAGAGGATGTCACCTGTGTCGACAGTGATGATGAAGGGGGAAAGCCAACAGAGGATTACATTATTGCCAACTGCCATGTTGGCATCAGTGGTTGCTGCTTCTGTAATTTCCATCACTAAGGTGTCATCAGAGGTTACGTCCAGGGCTTCGTCTAAGTCGTCGAACCAAGAAGATTTGACAACAGAGCCTGCGATCCAGTCAATGTCCCCAGCGCCTGTGAAGATCTGGCGATTTGAAGCGATGATGTTAGTTGAGTTTACAGTTAGTTGGCCAGAATTAGCTATGGAGCCTGAGGCGAAGAAATGAAGATGGACGTTAGCAGGGATTGTTAGGGTAGTTGTGGTTTCCTGGCGGACGATGTAGATGTCACGAACGTTAGCGCCAATGGCAGTGATTGCTGCATTTATTGATGAGTAGGCACGAGTGTCAGTCCAAAGGCCGCTGGGGGAAGTTACTATTATGTCAGGCATGTAGTTTGATAGGGCAACTCCGGCAGTTACTAAGATAGCGAATAGAGCGGAGAGGAATAGTTTTTTCATTTAAGCCTCCAAGTTTGGTCGGGAATGGACTTAACTAGCTCGCTTGACTCTTGTGAGTGCAGCTCCAATTACGAGATAGATTGCTTCTACGGATTTTTCAACTGGGAGCATCCAGCAGAGAAGAGCCGCAATCATTAGGAAGGTTAAAGGCCCTGCATTTGCAGAGATGAATTTTTTTATTTCTTCATTCATTTTGAGTTCTCGAAGTAAGATTCAGGTGATTGCACTGACAAGGAACGAATCTGATCAAGTGTTGGAGATTGGTCATCAAAGCGTTTTATTAAGAGGATGGCAGCACTAGGGCCATGTTTTAGGATAAGTTCAATTAGGGCGATTGTTAGGGCGTTATTCATGAGTTTCTCCTAAGTAAGGTTTTAGAGAATTAAGGAAAGATATTAAGGCATCTGAGGCGATGGTGAGTTGAGCAGCTAGAAGTTTTCTGTCTTTGAGGTCTTTGGTTTCTTCATATCTGGCTAGGGTGGCAACTGCATTATTATGTTGGATGTAGTAAGTATGAGCAGACTTTAGAAGGGATGATTTTCTATCTGGAAGTAAATGACCGTGAATGTCTAGGTCTACCAATACTTTCATTGCCATGTCGTAGGATAGTTGAGATGCAGCTAAGATGTCGTAGGAAGTTTTGACTGAACCTGCATTATGGGCACAAGAGAATGTTAGGAAGATTAGAGGTAAAAGTGAGAGTAAGGATAGTTTCTTTTTCATAAGTCCTCCTTTGGCGATTCAACTATCGGAATCCTAGCATCAGTAGCTGCTGCTCTTCCTCGGTTTTTAAATTCTTCTATTTCTTCCTTGGTTAGGATAGTAGTGATGTTGTGAGATTGGATTTTAGTTGGGGCTCTAAGGCCGCTGAGTTCGAGAGCGACGGTGTCTGCTACGGACTTTTTATCCTTTAAAGTGCACTCACCAGATTCATCGTCGAAGATTTCATGATAGACATTAAGGGCCTTGTTGGTTAAGACTCGGACTTTTTCTGTAAATTTTTTTACTTCCTCATCACTACCATGACGGAGTTCGGCTGTTTTTATTCTGGCAAGTTCAGAGTTAAGGGTGTTAGAGACAGTTTGTGGGGAGATGTTTAGGATGTCAGCGATTTCAGTTTGTTTAAATCCTTTGACGGCCAAGTTGATAATCTCATGGCTGCGTTGCCAGAGCTGAGTAATGTCGTGGGTTTTGCGCTCTTCAGCAGGAACTCGGCGGCCATCTCCATTGCCTCGAAATTCAAATCCGTAGAGGCCATCTCTAGTTTGAACATCACTCATTTTTTATAATTTCCTTTTTGAAGTATTACCCAACCATCTTTTTCTGGCTCTGATATTATTTTGCATGTGGAAAATTCAGGAAAGAAATCAAGATGGATTGACAAGATTTCGTCAGTTCCCAAAACCCCTAACATGTTTAAATGCTTAAGTAAATCTATCCATGTCATTTGCTAAGCCTAAATTTTTTATTCTATACCTTATAATACCATAAATCAAATGGAATGTCAAGGCATATCTATGGACAATTTGTTGTAGATAGGCAACCGGATTGGTCAATTTTGGACTGATCTTTGCGCCCACACTTGCGCCGCCAAAGACATTTAACCAAACTAACCATCAAACAAATGATGATTAAATAGGTGCAGGAAATTGTACAAAAATGTACATTTAACAATTTTTAAAACAAAATGTGAGAGAGGTAACCCCACACCTATGAACATGAATTTCCCCCTTTCGGTTTGCATATTTTGGCCTTGTGCAAATACATGGTGGGCGTGGTGTTGCTGGCAGGGCAAATAAACATTGACATTAATGCGTGGTTTGATATGATGAATTATAAAACATTGTTCTTTGACATTCAAATATGGAGTTGACGCACCGGCTACCTATGAGAGGAGTAAAATCATGGACTTAAATCAAATGGTAGACGATGTAACATTGGAAAAGGTATGCTCATTCAAGGCTGACGCTGATTCAACCGAGGTTAAACAAGTTACACTCAAAGTACGATTCAAAGGCTCCTTGCTATTAGCGGTGTTTGGGAAAGCAATGGGTGGAATCGTTATTCAATGGGTGAATGGCCCTGGCCGTAAGCATTTTGAATCATGGAAACATGGTCAAACAGTTGAAATTGACTTCAAATCACCTGGCGTTTCCACAATCGACCCTGAAACAGCCATGGTAATGAAATTGAAAGCTATGGATAATGATGAGCAACGGATGGAGTATTTGCAAAATTTGGCAAATCAAGCAAAGTAATTAAAACCAAAGCCGGTGTGTTGACTCAAACCAAAGGGAGGTAAATTATGTATCTGTCAATTTGCTACAATAACAAGGAAGATGCTGATTTAGTCTGTACCTATATCAATAGAGTATTTACTATGGCTAATAACTATCCTCTAAGTGTAGAAGCTAATCCTAAAAGTGAATACAAGTACAATAGGTATAGGATTATAATGGACGACTACTGTAAACAATACACTATTGATTTGGAAAAAATGACCACTGCGGCAAGTGATTATTTAGCAGGGTGGAAGGACTGCAAAAAGGCAAAATAGATAAAAAAGGGGCGTGGGCAACTGCGTCCTTTTTATTTATTTACATAGTTTGGATAAGCACTTGAGAGAAATATACGGTATTATGGGTTGATTGTATGATTGTATGGGTGTATGATTGTATTATGTATGATTGTAAACCGTGTTTGTGGGGGGGGGTGGGTCGGACATTTTGGGGATATTTGTAGTGGCTTAGTATATAAAAAAATAAATAGAGATATATATAATAATAGATATATAGTAGTAAGTAAATATATATTAGTAAGAAGGGTATAGTGAGAAAATGGCCAAAAAATGATACCCACCATGGGTCGCACACACGGTTTACAATGGTACAACGGTACAACGATACAATCATACAAATTAATCGGTCAAAAATGGACTGAACTAAGCAGGAGTAGTATTATGAGAAGATATTTTGTAGATTATCCAGAAGAAGGATGGACAGTTGAAGGGAAGACTTTGCTGCCTCCAAATGCTTTCATGTATAGGATAGGCTGGATTAATCATTTTCTATCCTCATTTACAGAGGAGAAAATAACACTGTTATTTGTTAAAATATTAGATACATATTATAGTAGGAGTAAGTAATGGATGAAGTGTTGGTAAAGAAGCAAGAGGGAAGTGTGCCAGTGCAGGGGAGAGTTAGTATTATTAACCTGGCGAAGCTAAGTCTGTATTGGGAGAGTGAAGGTTACCATATGAGGAGTTTGAGTCAGTTGCTAGCATGGAGTATTGAACTAATATGTGATGTATTGGAAGAGAATGGAAAGATGCCTGATGGGATAGATAGCATTGTAAGTGCTTATAGATGTTTAAAGGAAAGAGGGTTGAAGCAAGAGAGTATGCATAAGAAGGGGATTAGGAAGATAAGCACTGCTATGGGATTTGAGAGCTTGAGGGAAGAAGGGATTAATCCTGAGGAGTATGTACCTAAGCAATTTAAAGTAATGCATAATAAAAATAGTGTTAAACCTCCTGATTATAAGAAGAAGGGAAGTTTGAAGGAGATGGTTGAGTTTATGGAGAAGGCTAAGAAAAGAGATGAGGAGGTTGTTAGTAGGGAAAATGCACCTGTTGATGTAAGTGAGATGGAGTTGGTTGATGAAGATGGGACGGATTTGGGCCAAACTGATAATGAATTGGAGGGTGGATAGATATTGACATTGGATTGAATGTATGATATGGTATGTATATGATTAATTGATTAATAATAACAAGGGGAGGTGAAAAATAATGACAGTAAAAGAACTTAGGGACAAATTGAGGAAATATTCTGATGACTACCTAATAGTCGTAACAGTAAAGGAGGATGATAGAGAATGTACAACTTATAATGTGGCAGATGATATAGGTGAAGGATGGTTGCCTAGTGGAGTAATTGAATTGAATCTTGGTGATTTTGCAACTGATTAACCATATATGATTAATTAATGAATAAAGGGAGGTGAATTAAAATGGCAATGATTTTAGTAATTGACGATAATGAAGATGTTTGTATCTATGGCAGACAACAGACAAAGAAAATGATTATTGAAAATGAGTCGATGCAAACACTACTCGTACAATGTTCAGTATGCGATGGGTATGTGGAAAGTGTAGATGAAGATAATAAGTGTTACTTGTGTAAAATAAAGAATCCAGCACACAAAAATAAGCAGTAAATAGGGAGGTAATGAAATGAAAGATGAAAAAGTATTAATGAGGATAGGAACAAAAGCAACAGAACTAAAACGAGAAACTCAGATTCAATCAGAGTTTATTAGGGCTCAAGATTCTGTAGATCTTTTGCTAAATGTAGTTGGAGACCTTGAATCTCGTCTGAGGAGTGTTCTTCGTGAGGAGCCAAGAGAAAAAGATATAACAGAAGATGAAACAACAAAGAGCGAAAAACCTTTGGTTCCAATAGCTGGGCAAATAAGGTCTTTAGACATAGGTATTGTCCAAGCCTCAAAAACTGTAACATTTATTCTAAAAACTCTTGAGGTTTAATCATAAAAGTTGAACTTTATGTAGATAATAGATTCAAGATAGAACCAACATCTACTTGTAACATTTTATTGTAACAAAAACAAGTTCTTAATAAGGAAGGGGGTGGGTTAAATGGAGATTAAAGGTATCTCTGCAATTAAATGTGCGGAATGTTATGAGGGTGAAGAAGAGTTTATATGTTTAATAACCTTAATGTCAGGAACCTTGATACGAATAGATAAAAGGCTGTGTATAGACGTCTTAAGTATGGACTCTGTTTATATCGAGAGTATAGAAAGATGAGCGGAGGAGACTAAAAATGAAAGATGTAAAAGAAGTCTATGATGAAACTTGCAATGAGCACTTCATTTATAAACCACCTTTGCCTAAGATTGTGTTTAAGCCTAGAGGTCGGGCTGGCAAACCAAGATTGTTGACGAGAGAGGAGATAACTAATGATTACAAGGGGATATGTAATGAAGAAGAAAGATAATGACTTTGAAGCACAGGTTAGGGTCATGGTAGGATTTATAGGTATGGCTGTGCTGATGATGTTAGTTTCTTTATTGTTTTAGACGAGAGGGAGGTAAAAAGATGAAAGACCTTGTAGGGAATGAAATAAAGAAAGGTGATGGATGTTCTAGATGTGGTGAAGTAAAAGACCTAAATATAGTACGACATTGCCTAGAATGCAGTAAAAAAGAATTTGACGAAGGAGTTAAAAAACAAAACAAAACCTAACCACCGTCCTTTCTATGAGAAGAAAAGAACATAGACGAAAGGAGGATAAGATGAAATTTGGATATAAAGTAACTATTCCAAAGAAGTTAATAGACCCTTTGGAAACATTGTATGAAGAGTTGAAGTCAGTTGTTGACTTTGAGCAGGAGCTTACATTAGATGAAGACACAGTAAAGGCATTGCTTAACTTATTTGAGATAGTATATAAAAAGGCAAGAATTGTATCAATGGAGGACTAAGAAATGGAAGAAGAAAAAGAAATTAAAAAGGAACTAACACAGCTACAAGTAGAACTATGTCAGCTAGGAATTGAAATAGAGGAAAGGAAAAAAAGTGTTCAGATAGTGAGGAAATTGTATAGTAAGATAAGGGGAAAGTATGACAAATTGGATAGAAAATTAACTAAAATAAACGGCAGGGAGAAAATAATTCCTGCCGGTGCAAGTGGGAGAAAGAAACCTTTGAAATTCACAAGGGAGCAGGTGAATGAGATTGCTTCACAGTTAGGTGTGAACTTGGAAGAAATTATGAGAGGAGAATAAGATGACACTCAAAGAAATAAACAAACGTATTACAGTAATAGAAAAAGAATTAGACAATGAGTCAGCTCATGAACTTCAACATGAGCTCTATGAGGATTTCATCCTATATATAAGTAAGTACAAAGGCCTTAAAGCTCAACCCTCCATACTAGTAGAAAAAAAGGCTAAAATGATACTAGCTACAAGTTAGATGGCATAATTAAGTTTGGTAAAATTTTGACCAATCTAAAAGGAGGTGATAATTTATGTACTAAGCACCACTTGTGGAACACAATTAGAGAAAAAGTTAGTATCGTTAACAACTAAATGAAGGAGAACTAAAAAAATGGCTGATAAGATAACTGTAACTGCATTAGTGCCAGAAAATAAAACAAAAAACACTCCACAAATTGGGCCTGCATCCGTAACTGTGGAAAATGGTAAGACTGCCAAGGAGCAAATTGAACTGTTTGGTGATGCGGCTGTAAAATCTAATGCAGATGCTCATTGGGTAGTTGTGCTCCAAGGAGCGATTCGCTCTGGTTTGAGAAAAGGCGAAACACCTGAGCAGATTCAATCTAGGCTTGGTAGTGCTAAGATGGGCGTTGCTACTGCTGGGGTAAAAATCGACCCTGTTCAGGCATACCTTGCATTATATACTAGTGCTACTCCTGCAGAACAAAAAAAGATGCAAGCTGAGCTGATAAAAAGAGCTGCTGCGTAATACCATTATGTAGTTACTCAGCCCTCCAGTCTTCGAATTAAAATTTGAGGCTGGAGGGCACCTTTAATGAAAGGAGAATAAGAAATGTCTAACTGGCAAAGATGGAAAGGCATCATGAAAGCCTATCCCTTTGAAGAAAAGAGATTAGCTAAATGGATACCTCCCTACATTATCCAGCCTAAATACGATGGAGTTCGTTGTAGGGCAATTTGGACTAAGGCTGGTTACTTGTTGTTAAGCAGTGAGGAAAATATCATCTACTCAGTCCCTCACATAAATGCAGAGTTAAATACCCTGCAAATTCAAGATGAGCTTGATGGTGAGCTTTACTGCCATGGGCTAAGTTTTGAGCAGATAATAAGTATCACATCAAGAACAGTCAATCTTCATCCTGATAGAGAACAGATTAAATTTCATATCTTTGACATAGTTGATGAGAGGGCACAATCAGAAAGGTTAATCTCTATTGATAATTTAGAACACAAATTTAATTCTTGCTTATTAGTAGCTCCTTTCTGGCTATGTAATGATTTAGAAGATATAATGAAGACCTATGACATTCTTTTAAACATGGACTATGAAGGAATCATTGTTAGGCATCATGCCGCATCTTATGTACGAAAGCGTAGTATCTTTGTTATGAAGTTTAAACCTAAGAAAGAGGACACCTATGACATCATCGGATGGGATGAGGAAATGGATAAAGAAGGAAACCCAAAGGGGACACTTGGGTCTTTGCAATGTAGGAGTGGGGATGGTGGAACTTTCAATGTGGGAACAGGCTTTGCAAGAGCTGAAAGAAAAAGTTTCTGGGGAATTAGAGACACGCTTGCAGGAAAGCAAGTTAAAGTGCAGTACCAGCACTTAACCTCTGGAAATAAGGTACCTAGGTTTCCAGTATTTGTGGAGGTGATTGGAGATGACATATGATGATGGAAGTGTAGAAAAAGAAAGCAATGGGTTCTCAAAAACATTCTTTATCGCAGGTGTGCAACATCATAAGATGCACACTTGCTTACATTTACTAAGTAAGGGTTTGGATTTAAAACTTTGGCCTGAACCAGATAACAAATTTGACCCTAATGCTATTAAGATTGAAGTTGGCGGAGCTATGCTTGGTTATGTACCTAAGAAATTCAGTTCTGAATTAAGTGCTATGCTTGAGATAGTTGATTTAACTTGTACAATAGTAGAGCTTAATAAGGAAGCAAAACCCTGGGAAATGTGCAAGGTGGAAATTAAGGAGGTGGAGTGATGAAATATCCAGAAGGAAGGATTTTAGAAGATAAAAAAGAATCAGATGATATAGTAAGTTTTAACAGAAGTCAGCTAATAAACATTCCTGGATTCACTGTCGAAAACCCATCTATACAGAATAGAGCAGGAGGTGAATTTAAGGATGTTGCAATCTATTTAGACCCAATATATAGTTGGGTAATAATTAAAGACAATCATAGGAGTCTTTGCCTAGTCCCTTATAAAGAGGAGGCAGCTAAATGAAAACAGTATACTGTGTTAACTGTGGACAGCCGTTAGAAGTTAAAAGAAAAGCTATGCCTAAATATGGCAGGATCTTAGACCTAATCCCTCAACATGAGTGTTCAGAAGAAACACAAGACATTGACTCTGAGCCTATGCTTGTGCCTATTTTTACTAAGGAAAAGAAGGAAGGAGAAAAAGCCAAGTTCGGTCGAAAAATGACCAATCTAACCCGACCCATTTCGGAAGGGGAAGAAATAGAAGTTACTATTCTTAAAGACATGCGTGATGAAAGGGATGTTAAAACATCTTCTGCGCCCGCCACTATATTAGAAAGAATGCAATCGCAAGGACATTCAACCCCTGAGAGGGAGCTTGAAGATCCAGATAAGGAGGTAGAGAAATGAAAATAGGACTGCAGGAAATTGACTGGGAATATATAGCCTCAGTGCTTGCCCATGAAGGAGCTGATAAACAGATTCCTTTTTTCAAAGCATTTGTGAAAGAGTGCTTATCATGGGGGACACGTTATCAAGTAGAGATTCAACTAGCAAACATAAATAGTGGGTTATCAAAAGAAGAAAGAGAGGTTCTAGGCATGATAGGCTTTGAGCCAGAGGAGGGAAAAAAGTGAGTAAAGTCTATGTAGTCAACCGCTCTGCACATGACTTTAGTGCAGCTGAGAATTT
>SDBU01000695.1_pt1 | contig 47850 bp, 60 predicted proteins | sample 2277071 | NCBI WGS metagenome assembly SDBU01 (sample SAMN10397929, study PRJNA504765) | marine sediment metagenome | isolation source: marine sediment core GS08_GC12, 126 cmbsf | place: Arctic Ocean: Gakkel Ridge, Loki's castle | collected 2008
CTGCTGGTTTCAATAAGACCTTGGCTGCTCCAAATTTAACCCTTATTTCATGGGGAATAGTAGTCCCAGCTAGAGGTACTTTAATCAAGTTCTTTCTGGCGATAGCCCCACCCTTGTTAATTGCCCCCGGCACCTCATTAGCCTTACCAACGCCAATGCCTACATGTCCGTTACTGTCCCCGCTTACTACCAAGGCGCTAAAACTGAGGCGTCTTCCTCCCTTCACTACCTTAGTCACACGATTGATATAGACCAGTCTGTCACTCAGTACCAGTTCTGTTGGGTCTATCTTGCTCATCGACACCTTCACCTGCCTTAAACCCCCCTCTTAAAATCTCAATCCTGCCTGCCGGGCTGCCTCAGCTAGGGCTTTAACCCTGCCGTGATATTTGTATCCCCCCCGGTCAAAAACTATTTGAGCTATCCCTTCAGTCAATGCTCGCCTAGCTACCAAGGAACCTACCAGCTCTGCCTTACCTGTCTTCACTCTGCCCTCTGCCCCACTTTTTATCTCGGGATTGAGGGTTGAGGCCGAGGCCAGAGTATGCCCTCGTAGGTCATCAATAATCTGAGCGTAGATATGGTTCAAGCTGCGGAAGACACACAATCTGGGTCTAGAAGTTGTGCCCTTCACCTTGGCTCTGACCCGATTGTGTCTCCGGTAACGAGCTGCCCTTGGCTCACTTTTACCCATTATATTTTCCTACCTATAGCCTTACCTGCCTTGCCTGCTTTAAGGCGAACTAATTCCCTAGCGTATCTAATACCCTTTCCTTTATAAGGGTCAGGGGGACGAATAGCCCGGATTTTAGCTGCCATATCGCCCACCACTTCCTTATTAATCCCGGTAACCTTGATTCGATTTGTACCTTCTACATCCAGGGATACACCCGGTAATGGTGATACCTCAACTGAATGCGAATGTCCAACACGGATTACCAGCTTATCACTTACTTTGTCAGCACGATAGCCTACTCCTACTATTTCAAGGTTCTTCTCAAAGCCACTAGTTACCCCTTCTACCATATTAGCCAAAAGACTTCGTGTCAGGCCGTGTAGAGAGCGGTGTACCTTACTATCACTAGGTCGCAACACCATCAAGCTATTATTGTCCAGGGTAATAGACATATCAGGGTTAAAGTGACGACAAAGCTCCCCCTTGGGACCAGTTACAATGACCTCATCCTGTTTAATAGTTACCGCCACACCTTGTGGCACAGCTATCGGCATTCGCCCTACTCTAGACATATATCACCTTACAGGCCTATTTACCATATATAACATAAAAGCTCACCACCAACCCCTTGTCGCCAGGCTTGTTGCCCGGTCATCACCCCCTTAGGTGTAGACATAATAGCAATACCCAGACCACCGTAAACACGAGGGATCTCTTTCCGCTGAACATATACCCTTAGCCCAGGCTTACTTACCCGCTCCAATCCAGAAGGGATTGGCTGATTTTTATCACTATATTTGAGGAAGATTTTAATTACCCGATGGGTCTTGTCCTTAAGCACCTCATAGTCATTGGTAAAACCCTCCTCTCTAAGGACTCTAGCAATAGACAGCTTCATCCTTGAGGCCGGTATCAGCACAAAATCATGCCTTACCATAATAGCATTGCGTATCCGGGTTAGCATATCTGCAATTGGATCAGAAGTACTCATATCTACCTACCAGCTTGATTTTCTCACTCCAGGAATCTGCCCAGCGAGAGCCAGCTTGCGAAAACAAATACGGCACACGCCGAACTTACGGATATAGGCATGCGGTCGACCACACAGTTGACACCGGTTATGCTGCTGCACTCTATATTTAGGAGTACGTTCTGACTTTACAATTTTTGATTTCTTAGCCATCTGTACTCCTCTATCAATCCTTACTGAACGGCATACCTAATAATTCCAGCAGATGCCTGCCCACTTCATCTGTTTTAGCCGTAGTGATAATTGACACCTCTAGTCCTCGTAGCTTATCTATCTTCTCGTAATCTACTTCAGGAAAGACGGTCTGTTCCTTGAATCCTAAGGTGTAGTTGCCCCTACCATCAAAAGAATTCATGGGAACCCCTTGAAACTCACGAACGCAGGGTAATATAGCACTTACTAACTTATCAAAAAAGTCGTACATGCGCTCCCCGCGCAGGGTTACCTTCATCCCAATAGGCATTCCCGTTCTCAACTTAAAAGAAGCAACAGACTTCTTGGCTTGTGTGGTTACCGGGTGCTGCCCTGAAATAGCAACCAGGTCTCTCTCAGCTGCTTCCAGAGCCTTAGCATTTTGAGTTGCCTCACCTAAGCCAATATTAAGCACAACCTTATCTAGACGCGGTACCTGCATTATATTCTTATATCCCCCAAGCTCCATTAAGGTGGAGATAATCTCCTTTTTGTATCTTTCTTTGAGTCGTGACATTTAGTCAATTACCTCGCGGCAGGAGCGGCAAATTCGAACCTTCTTACCATCTTCTAAAAAGCGGAAACCAACGCGGGTAGGACGATTACATCTATTGCACAGTAGCATAACATTGGACACATGAATTGGCGCCTCACGCTCTATTATACCTGCCTGCCTAGCTGCTCTCTTCGCCCTGCTGTGCTTCTTGATAAAGTTGATACCTTCTACTAGCAGTCGCTCATCCTTGGGGTAAGCAAAGCGCACTCTACCCTTCTTATCCTTATCCTTACCACTAATAACCAACACGGTATCATTCTTTCTAATCTTCATCGTTGCTTTCCTCAGAGCACTTCGGGAGCCAGTGATATAATCTTAGTAAAGTTCTTCTCTCTCAGCTCCCTGGCTACCGGTCCAAATATTCGAGTCCCTTTAGGATTATTCTTATCGGTAAGAATCACAGCTGCATTTTCGTCAAACTTAATATAAGAGCCATCAGGACGCCGATATAGCTGAGAGCAGCGAACAATAACCGCCCTGACCACATCTCCCTTCTTCACCACTGCCCCCGGCGTTGCCCGTTTGACCGAAGCCACAATGATATCACCCACTCGAGCATATCTCTTCCCTGTGCCCCCTAACACATTAATGCACATAAGCTGTCGGGCACCGGTATTATCTGCCGCTCCAAGCCTGGTATTAGATTGAATCATATTAATCCCATCCGAAAACTAGCTTCAGGTTATTTCCTCAGGTCGAACTCCCACTACCTCTCCCTTGGTTATTATCTCGCTCACTCGCCACCGTTTCTGCTTTGAGAGTGGTCGGGTTTCCATAATCCTCACCACGTCTCCCACTCTACACTCATTATTTTCATCATGAGCTTTATACTTAACCGCTCTCTTGATAGTCTTCTTATATAGCGGGTGGCGCCGGAAAGTTTCTACAGCTATGACCACTGTCTTGTCCATCTTATTACTCACCACCCGACCGATTCTAATCTTACGTTTCTTATCCATAGTTTAATACTGTTTTAGCGGATACCTAGCTCCCTCTCCTTTATTATGGTCTCCAGTCTGGCAATCTTCTTTTTAACCCTTGGAATTTCGCGGTGGTTTACCAACTGCTTGGTAGCCAAGCGAAATCGAAGGTTAAAAAGCTCTTGGTGAGCTGCCTCCAGTTGCTTTGTCAATTCCTCAGGGCTGAGAGCCCGAATTTCCTTAACCTTCAACTTATATTAGCTCCCCACTTTACAGAATCACTGCCAGTGGCTACGTTAGTGTCCCTTCCCACGAATTTGGTGTTTATGGGTAGCTTGTGTGAAGCTAGGCGCATTGCCTCTTTAGCTATTGCCTCACTAACACCTTCCATTTCAAACATAATTCTCCCCGGTTTGACCACAGCTACCCAGTGGTCCGGGGCGCCCTTGCCGCTACCCATCCGGGTCTCAGCCGGCTTTTTGGTAACTGGTTTATCGGGGAAAATGCGTATCCAGATCTTGCCACCACGACGAATATGATGGGTGAGAGCACGCCGTGCTGCCTCAATTTGTCGGCTAGTAACCCAGGCAGACTCTAGTGCCTGCAAACCAAAATCACCGAAAGCAACCGTATTCCCTACCTGGGCTTTACCCCGGCGGTGTCCCTTATGAGTCTTGCGGTATTTCACTCGCTTGGGTTGTAGCATCATTCTCCTCTAATTCTACGGAGGCAGATTGTACCGTCTCCGCACCCTTATCTGCTGGCTCAGACAGCTTCTCTTCCAGTTTCACAGCAGGTACTGCCTTTACTCTTTTTCTGGCTACTGTCTTAGTCGGCTCCTCTTCCAGTTTCACGACAGGTACTGCCTCTACGCCTTCATCAGCCGCTGGCTCAGACAGCTTCTCTTCCAGTTTCACAGCAGGTACTGCCTCTACGCCTTCATCGGCCGCTGGCTCAGACAGCATCTCTTCCAATTTCACGGCAGGTGCTGCCTCTACGCCTTCATCAACCGCTGGCTCAGACAGCTTCTCTTCCAGTTTCACGGCAGGTGCTGCCTCTACGCCTTCATCAGCCGCTGGCTCAGACAGCTTCTCTTCCAATTTCACGGCAGGTGCTGCCTCTACGCCTTCATCAGCCGCTGGCTCAGACAGCTTCTCTTCAACTTCTATCCTTTCAGGTTCTGGAAGAATATCACCCTTATATATCCACAGCTTTACCCCAATTCGACCTAAAGTGGTACGCGCCTCGGTAAAGCCATAATCAATATCAGCCCGTAGTGTATGTAATGGCACTCGCCCCTCGTGCATGGTTTGGCTGCGGGCTATCTCGACACCACCTAATCTACCGGCGCAACTGATTCTTATTCCCTTAGCCCCAGCCTGCATAGTACGAAAAATTGCCTGTTTCATGGCCCTCCGGTAGGCAATACGGCGCTCAATCTGTTCGGCTACCGCCCTAGCTACCAGATAAGCGTCAAGCTCAGGCTGGTGAATCTCTTGGATATTCAGTTGAATCTTCCTATTAATAATGTTCTCAAGGTAGAGCCTCATTTCATCAACTCGCTGCCCCCCCCGCCCGATGACAATACCAGGTCGAGCAGTATGAATAACTACCGACACCTTATTTGCCTGTCGGTCAATCTCCACAAGAGAGATACCCGCATCAGGATACCTAGATTGAATAGCCTGTCGGAGCTTAAGGTCTTCATGCAAAAACTCTCTATAATGCTTATCGGCATACCATCTTGATTGCCAAGTACGAATAACACCAATTCTAAAGCCCATAGGATGAACCTTATGTCCCAATTAACTCTCCTGCTCAGCAACAATAACTGTAATATGGCCAGAACGCTTAAGGATAGGATTTACTCGGCCCCGCGACCGGGGGCGAAATCTTTTCATAGTTCGCGCCTCATCAGCAAAGATACTAACAATTCTTAAATCCGAAGGAGTCATATGGAAATTATTCTCGGCATTAGCTGCCGCTGATTTTACCACCTTGGCTACAACTCGAGCTGTTGGTGTCGGAGTAAACCTGAGTATGGTCAGCGCCTCGTCCACCTTCTTACCTCGCACCATATCTACTAGTTGGCGTATTTTACGAGGTGATATGCCGGTATCTTTAGCGACTGCTCTTACTTCCATTTTATCATCTACCTAGACCTGAGTAACTACTTTCTCTTTCTTATCTGGGTAACTTTTTCTGTCTTGGATGTGTGTCCCCTAAAGGTTCGAGTTAAGGCAAACTCACCTAGCTTGTGCCCCACCATATTTTCAGTGATATAGATAGGCACATGTCTCCGCCCATCATGTACCCCAATAGTAAGCCCTACCATCTCAGGTAGGATAGTAGATGAGCGTGACCAAGTCTTTATTACTGCCTTCTGACCTGAGCGGATAAGTGCCTCCACTTTCTTGAGCAATTTGGCATCAATGGCTGGACCCTTCTTGGTTGACCTTGACATTTTGCCTACTTCCCTCTCCGCTTAACAATCATTCTATCTGAAGCCTTGCGCTTTCGAGTTCTATAGCCTAGAGCTGGCTTACCCCAGGGTGTCTTAGGTCCAGGCAAACCTATGGGGCTTCTGCCCTCCCCTCCACCATGAGGGTGGTCAACCGGATTCATAGCTGAGCCCCTCACTGTTGGCCGCCACCCTAACCACCGTTTACGACCTGCTTTGCCCAACTTAATACTACCGTGGTCAACGTTCCCTACCTGCCCAATAGTAGCTAAACAATGGCTGCGGATACGCCGTACCTCACTGGACGGGAATCGAACCAGGACATATTCCTTTTCCTTCGTCATTAGTTGAGCCGCGGCTCCGGCACTCCGCACTAACTGCCCACCCCTTCCCCTCTCTAGCTCAATATTATGAATTAAGGTGCCGCTTGGGATTAGATTCAAGGGTAAGGTATTCCCTGGTTTTATTTCAGCATCATTACCTGATTTTATCATATCCCCAACACTAAGCCCTACAGGGGCAAGAATATAGCGCTTCTCACCATCAACATAGTAAATGAGCGCAATATTTGCCGAACGGTTAGGGTCATATTCAATAGCAGCTACTCTGCCCGGGACACCAACCTTATCCCGCTTGAAGTCAATAATGCGAAGCATTCGCTTTACTCCACTACCCCGATGGCGAACTGTTATTCTCCCCTGATTATTACGACCAGCCCTCTTCTTAAGTGGTAACAATAGTGATTTCTCTGGCTTATCCTTGGTTATTTCTTCAAAGGTAGAGCCACTCATACCCCGCCTTCCGGGAGAAGTTGGACGATATACCTTTACTGCCATTTTTAAATATAAATCTCCTTTTTAAACGCCTTCAAAGAATTCTATCTTGTCCCCTGGTGAAAGGGTGACAATCGCTTTTTTCCAGGAGCTGGTTAGCACCTGCCGTCTGCCCACCCTTCGTGTCCTACCAGGGGCTGTCATTACATTAACTCCGGTCACCTTGACCTTAAATGCCTTTTCCACAGCCTGTTTAATCTGGTGCTTATTGGCCTCTCGTGCTACCTCAAAGGCATACTTACCCTCAGTTTGAAGTTCGGTATTCTTCTCAGTGATTAACGGACGGCGCAATACCTCATACAGATGCACTATTTCCCCCTTGAGACAACATCTCTCCCCACAACTGTTCTGCTTTGCGCACCGCAGACACAGTCATCAATAGCATTTTATAGGAAAGAATGTCAACCACATTCATTAAACTGGCTGGCAGGGTCTTAATCCCTATCAGGTTACGAGCTGATTTAATTACGTTTTCCTCTGGTTCACCATTAACGATAAGAGCCGAGGAGTCTACCCCTAGTGCTGTCAGAATCCTTACCATCTCTTTAGTCTTAGGCTCAGGAAACTTCAGTTGCTCCAAGATTACTAACTCTCCGTCCCTGGCCTTAGCTGATAGGACACACCTCAGAGCTAACTGACGCATTTTTCTGGGTATGGCTTGTCGGTAGCTCCTGGGCTGAGGACCAAAAATGATGCCTCCTCCCCGCCGCAGTGGTGACTTTTTACTGCCAGCCCGAGCCATACCGGTACCTTTCTGCCGGAACAACTTTCGAGTACTACCAGAAACCTCACTGCGAGTTTTAGTACTAGCTGTTCCCTGACGGGCATTTGCCCGCTGCCTCACCAACACCTGGTGCACCACCGCCTGATTAAATGGCGCAGCAAAAACTTGGTCACTAATCTCAATATGTCTAGTCACCTCACCGGTGAGACTATGAACTGGAACCTCCACTTTCTTCCTTCCTCCTACTCGATTTCTTTATCAGTAGTAGCCCGTTTCTAGACCCAGGTACGGCTCCCTTAACCAGCAATAGGCTACGGGCAGGGTCAGCTTCAAATATCTCCAGATGACGTACCGTCACCCGCCTGTTCCCCATATGTCCAGCCATCCGCATCCCTTTAAATACCCTACCTGGAGAGGTGGTAGCTCCTATAGAGCCTGGAGCACGGTGGCGGTCTGACTGCCCGTGCGTTTTGGGTCCGCCAGCAAAATGATGACGTTTTACTACACCAGCAAAGCCCTTACCCTTTGACACCCCGGTAATATCAACCAGGTCACCCGCCTTAAACAGGCTAACATCAACTTTCTCCCCTACTTCAATAGCCGCACTATCACCCACCCGAAATTCACGAAGATACTTAAACTGCCCTAGCCCCTTGAGGTGTCCACGCTGAGGAGACTTGAACCGTTTTGCTTGGCCAAATCCAAGCTGAGCGGCATTATACATCTCCTTATCCACAGTTTTAACCTGGGTTATAGTGCACGGGCCAGCCTCAATAGCGGTTACTGCCTCCATCTTACCATTGTCCTTAAATATCTGGGTCATACCCAGTTTTCTGCCGATAATACCTTGGAGCATATCTTTAGCCGTCCTAGTTATAACTTAATATCTATCTCAACCCCTGAGGGTAGGTTCAGTGTAGCTAAGGCGTCTATTGTTTTAGAGGTTGTCTCCACAATATCAATAAGACGCTTATGGGTTCGAATTTCAAACTGCTCCTGCGAATCCTTATCTATAAACGGGGAGCGAATAACACTAAACTTCTGAATATGGGTAGGTAGAGGCACCGGCCCAACAGCAACAGCCCCAGTGCGCTCCACTGCCTCTATAATTTGCAGGGCGGATTGGTCGAGGAGCTTATGGTCAAAGCCCTTTAGTTTGATACGAATTTTCTGCTTAGGCATATCTTCTACCTATAGCTTTATTATTAACTTGGTCAACCAATTCAGCCGGTAGCTCCTGATACTGATAAAACTCCATAGAATGGGTAGCTCTGCCTTGAGTTAGTGACCTGAGGCTAGTAGAATAGCCAAAGGTCTCAGCTAAAGGCACCAGACAGCGGATAATACATATTCCGACATGTTGCGTCTCAATAGCTTGAATATGTCCCCGCCTTGAACTGAGGTCACCTATTACATCACCAAGGTATTCCCCCGGTGTAGCTACCTCCACTTTCATAATTGGCTCTAGAAGACTAGGCTTACCCTCGCGGACACCATCCTTCAGCGCTATTGAGCCCGCCATCTTAAACGCTAATTCCGAGGAGTCAACCTCGTGATAACTACCATCATAGAGGGTTACTTTAATATCAATCAGGGGATAGCCAGCCAATACTCCACCCCCCATAGCTTCCTTAATACCAATCTCCGTGGCTATAATGTACCGCTTGGGTATAGTTCCACCTTTAATGTGGTCTATAAACTGAAAGCCGCTGCCACGCTCTATAGGCTCGAGCTCAAGATAGACATGACCATATTGACCATGCCCTCCAGTTTGCTGAATAAATCTTCCTTCGGCTCGCACTGGTATAGTAATAGTTTCCTTATAAGCAACCTGCGGCTTGCCCACATTCGCCCTCACCCCAAATTCACTATGTAATCTACTGACTAAAACCTCCAGGTGAAGTTCACCCATAGCCGAGATAACAGTCTGTCCTGTCTCCTCGTTATAATCTACCTTAAAGGTGGGGTCTTCCTCGGTCAGCCTGTTTAGGGCTTCCCCTATCTTATCTTGGTCAGCCCTAGTTCTAGGTTCAATAGCGGCGGAGAGCACTGGCTCAGGGAAACGGATAGATTCAAGAAGTAGAGATTGGGAGGGATGGCATAGGGTATCACCGGTAAAGGTATTCTTGAGCCCCAGGGTAGCTACGATAGCCCCAGTGTCTGCCTCATCGATCTCCTCACGACGATTGGCATTCATTAATAATAGCCGCCCAATACGCTCCCTCTTCCCCCGAGCTGAGTTAAACACCTCAGCTCTTGCTTTCACTCTGCCTGAATACACTCTGAGATAGACCAGCCTGCCCATAAAGGGGTCAGAAACCACCTTAAAGGCCAACGCTGAAAAGGGGGCATCGTCTCTAGCCGGACGAGTGACTTCGGCTCCGGTTCTAGTATCAATAGCTCGTACCGGCGGCATATCTAATGGAGATGGAAGGTAGTCTACAATAGCATCAAGTAATGGCTGAATACCTCTATTTCTCAGCGCACTGCCGCAAAGAACAGGCACCCCTTTATTAGCCAAGGTTACCCTTCTCAAGGCTAGTCTTAACTCAGCGGCAGTAATATTAACACCATCAAGATAAGCCGTCATAATCTGGTCATCAATTTCAGCCAATTTTTCAATTAGCTCTTGGTGAAATTCAGTGCACTTTACCTTCTCTGACTCAGGAATAGCTATCTCTAGCGGTTCTGAATCAGGTTTCCCATTAAAACTCCATACCTTGTTCTCCACGAGATCAATAATGCCCTGGTAAGAGGCTTCACTACCTAGAGGCAATTGTATAAGCAAAGGCGTGGCATGCAGTCGCTGTTCAATCATAGATAGACTGCGGCTAAAATCGGCACCTATCCTGTCCATCTTATTAAGGAAGCAAATTCTGGGCACTTTATATCTATCAGCCTGCCGCCATACTGCCTCTGATTGAGCCTCAACCCCGGCCACAGCATCAAAAACTACCACTCCTCCATCTAACACTCTAAGACTGCGCTCTACCTCAGCAGTAAAATCCACATGTCCTGGGGTATCAATAATATTGATGCGGTGATTCTGCCACTGGCAGGTAGTAGCGGCAGCAGTGATGGTAATACCGCGCTCCTTTTCTTGCTCCATCCAATCCATCACTGTCGTCCCTTCATCCACCTCACCAATCTTATAGGTGCGACCAGTATAGTATAATATCCTCTCCGTGATGGTGGTCTTACCAGCATCAATGTGAGCGATAATAGCTATATTCCGTATGTCCTCTAATGGGAAACGCTTGGGCATAGTCCTATCCTTTGCCTCGAGCTTTACTGATATTGGGCCTTCTACTATGACATTAGTTCTAATAATGGATAATTCCTCACCATTTGTAGTGGGCAAAAGCCTTATTAGCCTCAGCCATTTTATGAGTATCCTCACGCTTCTTAATAGTTACCCCTTGTCCCTTTGAGGCATCTATAAGTTCAGCAGCTAACTTTTCTGCCATGGATTTACCGTCTCTGGCTCTGGATGATTTTACCAGCCAGCGTATAGCCAGTGAAAGGCTACGCTCAGAGCGAACCTCTATTGGTACCTGATAGGTAGCACCTCCGACACGGCGCGGTTTAACCTCAAGCAGAGGGGTCGCATTTCTAACTGCCTGTTCTAGAACGGTGACTGAGGCTTCCTTTTCCTTCTGTTCCATAATCTGCATAGCGCTATACACAATTCTCTCCGCCGTGCTCTTTTTGCCACACCTCATTACTTTATTAATCAACCTGGCTACGGTTACATTATGGTACTTGGCGTCAGGGAATACCACTCTTTTTATGGCTCTAGCCCGTCTTGACATTTCTATCTCCTATGTTCACTCAGTCTGAGCCAGTTCTTTAGTTCGCTTGCTTCCATACTTACTACGACTTTGACGACGATTAGCTACACCACTGGTATCCAGTGTCCCTCGGATGATGTGATAACGAACACCGGGTAAGTCCTTCACTCGTCCTCCCCGAATCAGAACTACTGAGTGTTCCTGTAGTTCGTGCCCCTCACCGGGAATATAAGCTGTTACCTCTATTCCATTGGTCAGCCGCACCCTCGCTACTTTCCGTAACGCCGAATTTGGCTTCTTCGGGGTGACAGTCTTAACCTGGATACAAACCCCTCGTTTCTGGGGAGTGCCTTTACCCAGCGTCATCTTATTTTTCAAGGCATTATAACTAAGGCGCAATGCCGGCGTTTTGGTTTTCTTGATAACCTTCTTACGCCCTTTACGGACGAGCTGATTGACAGTAGGCAATTGTCTTCCTCCTATCTCGCACAATGTTAATGGATGAGCCTTAGCTCATCCATTTCGAGCCATAGCGAAGGATTCAACACTAAATTTCAATCCATCAGCTATCGGCTGAGCTAGCAAACACTAACCCTTAAGTCTACCATAGCTAGATATTAACTGTCAAGAACTAAGTTCTAAGGGTTCTAAGTTCATTTTTTAAGGGTAGATTGAAGTTGATGAGGTTGATAAATAATCTCCAGTTCCTTGGGCATCTAGTACTATCTCCCCTTTTACTATCGTCTAGTATTCCTGTAGTTCCCGAAGAAGGTCAGAACATAGGCTATTCATGATAATAGACGAAGATTTACTAAGCAGGTTGGTGCGCAAAGGAGTGATGGAGATATTATCTTGCGCTATTGCCCATATATCTGTTTTCTTATCAGCATCTTTATTTGCCTTCTGGTGCACCAACCAATAGTATTTACGCCTCCCATCGTATCCTTCCTCAACTGTGCCAGCATAACCAGCACTGGCTAAGCGAGTAACCTTTATCCCCCTGATTTTGGCTAAAGGCAAATTAGGCAGGTTTACATTAAGGAAGATATTCGTGGACAAGTTGTTGGAATTTACCTTTTTGGCTAGCAGTGTAGCTAGTTTAGCAGCGTTATCCAAGTGGGGGCTGTCCACCGCATCTACTGAGATGGCGAGGGCTGATAAACCACGCAGGTAGCCTTGTAGGGCAGCTCCCACCGTCCCTGAGATGAGCACATCATAACCAAGATTTGGTCCCTGGTTTATACCTGAAATGACCATGTCTATCTTGCTTTTAACTAGTGTACCTAAAGCCAGGATAACGCTATCAGCCGGGGTGCCCTCTACTGAGTAGGTTTCTACTTCTGGCACTTCCGGTCTTACTTTTTGTACTCTTAGTGGTTGATGCAAGGTAACTGCAGTGCCTATGGCACTCTGCTCTCTATCTGGAGCTACGACTACTACTTGGGCAATCCTGGTTAGCTCTTTAACTAGTATCCATAGGCCTCTGGCAAATATTCCATCATCATTAGTTACCAGTATTTTCATATACGATTCCCCACTTTTATCCCTCATAGTTTATCACGTAGGCATAATGATAGCAATTAGTTTACTAATGCAGATTCTTAATCCACCCTTCCTCTAAGGGAGAGATATAAATTACGAAGGGGGCTTCGCCCTTCTTGAATAAACGACCTTATACTACTTAGCTTGATAAATAAATTAGGTTTGTGATAACATTTGGGTTGATATGAAGGGCTTTATGAAGGGCTTTATGAAGGAAGAGGTGTAGTTTGGTTGCTCTATATGTAACCTCTATGGAGGGAGCTGCGGGTAAGACTGCAGTTTGTGCTGGTCTGAGCAAACACTTGCAGGCTGATGGCAGGAAAGTAGGCTTTTTCAAACCAATTATTACTGATGATAAGGGCCTACCTGTAGCTGGCATTGACGGTGATGCTGTGTTCATGAAGCGTATCTTGGTACTGGAGGAATCTCTAGATAGTCTATGCCCAGTTATTAGTGACCACAACAATCTGGAAAATAAAATTAGAGAGGCCTATGCCAGGGTTTCTCCCGGTAAAGATGTGGTTATTGTAGAAGGCGTGTGTGAACAGAGCCGAGTTTCTTACCGGATAGCAGCAGCACTGGATGCCAGGGTGATTTTTGTGGAGGGCTATGCTAAGGAATTACTAAAGAATATGGATAGCTACAAGGAGTTTGTAGGGTATTTGCTGGGTGTAGTATTGAATAAGGTGCCACAGAGTCAAGCAGAACACGTGTCTAGTGAGATAGTTCCCCAGTTTGATAAGGCAGGGATAGATGTTTTAGGGGTGCTTCCCGAGGATAGAATTCTATCAACTTTAACTATAGGTGAGCTGGCTGAGCACCTTCAGGGTGAAATACTAAACTGCACTGAGAGGTCGGCAGAGCTAGTGGAGAACTTTATGCTAGGGGCAATGTACGTTGACCCTGTTACAGAATACTTTGGTCGTAAAACTAATAAGGCAGTAGTGCTTAGGGGCAAACACCCGGATATGCAACTAGCAGCTCTAGAGACATCGACAAAGTGCCTTATTCTTACTGGCAATGCGGCACCAATCCCTGCTGTCCTTTATCAAGCTGAGGCTAAGAACATTCCCATTATTTTAGTCAAAGGCCATTCTGTTGTCACAGTGACGGGTATCGAAGATGCTCTGGCTAAGGTCAGGTTTAATCAAGAAAAGAAGTTACCGAAGCTTTCTGAAATTGTAGAGTCGCACCTTGATTTTCAGACCGTGTATAGGGGACTGGCTTTAACAAACTAGAGGAAGCCAATTCGGTTATTGTTAACTTTGTTTAGCCTACTTGTGTTCTCTCTAAGTCGTTGCGCACGGAGTAAAATGTGAGAGGTTGCCATGTTTACTGATAAGACCTTAAACCAAGCACGTCATGGAACGGAGAAATGGCAAGAAGAGGTCAAAAAAAACACCAATGACCTTCAGCAAGGGAGACGTTTCTCTAATGTCTCTGACTTAGATATAAAGCCAGTATATACTCCAGAGGATATCAAGGATTTAGACTTTGATACGAGTATAGGTTATCCTGGCAGTTACCCGTTCACTAGGGGTTGCCAATCCACTGGTTATCGGGGGAAGGTATGGACATTCCGAATGTTCTCTGGCTTCGGAAGTGCTGAGGATACCAATAAAAGGTGGCACCAGTTATTAAAAGATGGCGAAACAGGATTAAGCACTGCCTTTGACTTCCCCACATTGATGGGGTATGACAGCGATTCTCCAAAGGCTATCGCCGAGATTGGAAAGTGTGGGGTGGTCATTGATACCTTGGCAGATTTTGAAGCCCTGACCGATAACATCCCTTTAGACAAGGTAACTACTTCTATGACAATTAACCCACCGGCAAGTGTACTTTGGGCTATGTACCTAGTAGTAGCCGAAAAAAAGGGGATAGGTTGGGATAAAGTAGGCGGGACGATTCAAAATGATATGCTAAAGGAATTTATTGCCCAGAAAACCCTCATGTGTCCTCCTGAACCCTCAATTAGACTTATTAGTGATACTATTGAATTTGGAACAAAATATGTTCCTAGGTGGAATACAATAAGTATTAGTGGTTATCATATACGTGAGGCAGGCTCTACGGCAGTTCAAGAGCTAGCCTTTACCTTGGCTGATGGGATAGCTTATGTGCAAGATGTCATTGAGAGGAAAAAGCTAGATATCGATGACTTTGCGCCGAGACTTTCCTTCTTTTTTAATTCACATATAGACTTCTTTGAAGAGGTCGCTAAACTTAGGGCAGCCAGAAGGATGTGGGCTAAAATAATGAGGTGTAGATTCAAAGCCAAAAATCCTCGGTCTTGGTGGATGAGGTTTCATACCCAAACGGCAGGTTGTTCACTCACCGCTCAACAGCCTTATAATAATATTATCAGGACTACTACCGAGGCTCTGGCTGCTGTTTTAGGGGGGACACAGTCTTTACACACCAATTCCCTTGACGAGGTTTTAGCTCTACCTTCTGACTTTGCTGTTAATATTGCCCTTAGAACTCAGCAGATTCTGGCTGAGGAGACAGGGGTTATCAATACCATAGACCCTCTAGCCGGTTCCTATTTTGTAGAGGCATTAACCAACCAAATGGAGACGAAGGCTTGGGAGTACATTGAAAAGATAGATGAAATGGGGGGTATGCTAGCCGCTATTGACAGAGGGTTTCCTCAAACTGAGATTGCCAATGCCGCCTATAACTTCAAGCAGCAATTAGACAATGTGGAGAAGGTTATGGTAGGGGTAAATAAATATACCACTGAGGAGGAAGCCCCTGTTGAATTACTAAAGATTGATGAAAAGGTTCAAACTGAACAGATTAATAGACTGAGGGAGATTAAGAGAGTAAGGGACAATCGAGGAGTAGCCAAAGCCCTGAGCGAGCTTCGTACCGCTTGCAGAAGTGACCAAAATGTAATGCCCTATGTTATTGAAGCAGTAAGGGAGTATGCTACTGAGCAAGAAATCTGTGATGTATATAGAGAGGTTTTTGGGGAATATCGAGACCCCGGTTTCTATTAATGATATAGGGTGAGAGGAGAAATGGTGAAGCTGGAAAGGAAATTAAGAGTCCTGCTGGCAAAACCGGGCTTAGATGGCCACGACCGGGGAGTAAAGGTTATAGCCAGAGGGTATAGGGATGCGGGGGCTGAAGTGATATATGCTGGCCTACATCAGACTCCTGAACAGATAGTTGATGCTGCTGTACAAGAGGATGTTGACCTAGTTGGTCTTAGCTGCCTTTCCGGGGCTCACATGTATCTTTTCACTGAGGTAGTTAAACAGTTGAGGGAAAGAGGTGCAGGTAATATTACCGTTATCGGCGGTGGTATTATCCCCAGAGAAGATGTCACCAAGCTTAAGCAAGCCGGCCTCAAGGAGATATTCTTACCGGGTACACCCCTCAGTGAAATAATAAAGTGGACAAAAGAAAACGTAAAGCGCTCAAATAGGCTTACCTCACCGCCTATTATATAATCACTGTCGGTCTGATTTTACCTCTCGGAGGCAAGATGGAAAAAGAGTCAAAATGGGAACCTAAAATAGCTGGTTTCTTGTGCAGATGGTGTAGCTATGCTGGTGCTGATTTAGCCGGGACCAGTCGTAAGAAATATCCAGCCAACATAGGGATAATAAAGCTCCCATGCTCAGGCAGGGTAGACCCGCTCTTTATCCTGAAGGCACTACGCTTAGGTTTTGATGGTGTGCTGGTTTCAGGCTGCCACCCCGGTGAGTGCCACTATAAAACAGGGAATTACCGTGCCCGAAGGCGAATAGCTATAACCAAGAAATTCCTCGAATATATAGGCATTGACCCGCAACGGATTCAGGCTAGTTGGGTTTCAGCCTCAGAAGGAGGCAAATTCGCTGAGGTAGTCACTGAGATGACAAAAGAGTTAAAAGAAATCGGCCCCAACCAATTGTTTATTGAAGAAGGACAGGGATATGGAACAAAGGCTACGGGATGAGGCTAAGACCCTGCTGGAGCAAGGCAAGGTTGACTATATTATTGGCTTTGAACCAGGAAGCCTAAAATTTACTACTACCCCTTTAATAACCAGGGACAAAGATGATACCAACCGCTTGGTAATTAACCCATTCATAGCTAACAATCTTAGCGTATTCCTCACCGACATCAAGGGCCGGGTCGGTATTGTCGCCAAAGGATGCGACAGCCGCTCCATTGTCAGCCTGATACAGGACAATAAGGTAGTCAGGGAAGACATTGCAATCCTGGGCGTCCCCTGTCCCGGGCTAATTGACCTGAAGAAGGTAGAGCGGCTAGTAGGTAAGGACAGAGACGAGCTGGATGATATTACCCAGGAAGAGGACAAGGTAGTAATAACGGTTGGTGGGGAGAAAAAGGAATTCCCCGCCACCGAAGTCCTCTCCGACGACTGTCTTAGCTGCGAGTTCCCTACCCCACAAGAATACGACATCCTTCTTGGTGAACCTGGCCCTCTGGTCTGCGATAAGGAACTAAGCCAAAGCAAAATCAAAGAGCTGGAAGATATGCCCCCAGAACAGAGATGGGAATTCTGGAAAGAGCAGTTCAGCCGTTGCATCAGGTGCTATGCCTGCCGGCAAGTCTGCCCGGCTTGCTTTTGTGAGCGGTGCTTTGTTGAGGAGTCTGAGCCACAGTGGATATCCCCGGTGCCACGGTGGCAGGATAACCTTATGTTTCAGGTAATCAGAATTATACATGTAGCCGGCAGGTGCACCGACTGCGGTGAGTGCGAACGTGCCTGCCCGGTGGGTATCCCGCTAAGAAGCCTGACTAAAAAGATGTATGACCTAGTAGATGAGCTCTTCCAATATCAGGCAGGAACGGATAAGGAGGCACCGCCACTAATGACTGCCTATGAGGTTGAAGAAGCTGAAGATTTCATCAGGTAGAAGAAAAATATGGTCAACAATAAGATAAAGAAAAGTGATATAGGGAAGCTCCTCAACAAGTGGAGCCAGGAGTTTACTGTATTTGCCCCATCAAAAGAGGGTGACGTAGCAACCATGTCCAATTGGGATGGAAAAAATACCAGTTTTCTAGACTGGTATCGAAATACAGTTATACCAGCCAAGGCTAATTTCTTTCCGCTTATGGAGGAAATGTTTAGCTTCCAAAAAGATAAGGATAGTTACCATCTAGAATTACCAGTATCAGATGAGCACAAGCCACTGATTTTTGGCATTCGCCCCTGCGATGCCAGAGCCCTGGCAATATTGGATATGACCTTTAAAGACGCCTACGAAGACCCCTATTACCTCCGTAAGAGGAAGAATGGAGTACTTGTTGGGCTGGGATGCACCAATCCTGGCGAGAGCTGCTTCTGCACTTCTCTGGGTATCAGCCCAGGAGAATCAACCGATGTTGACCTGATGTTTATTGACATTGGCGATGAATTCTTGATTGAAACGGTTACCGATAAAGGTAAAGAGTTGATAACTATGGCAAACGGGGTAGAAGAAGCAACCCAAGCTGACGAAGCGAAAGCCAAAGAAGCGAAAGAGACGTCTTACCACAAAGTAACCAGAAAGATAGATACCAAGGATATCAAGGAGAAACTATTACCTTCTTTTGAGAATCAGGACTACTGGGAGAAGGTAGCCGCCAAGTGCATAAGTTGTGGTATTTGCACCTTCCTCTGCCCTACCTGCTATTGCTTTGACATCAATGATGAGCTAGTCAGAGGAGCGGGGGCCAGATTTAGAAACTGGGATAGCTGCGCTTTTCCCATCTATACCAAGATGCCAATGGAAAACCCGAGGGAGCAGAAGTGGCGGCGGGTGCGACAGAAGGTATACCACAAATACTCGTTCTATCCGATGCTGTTTGACATTATAGCCTGCACTGGCTGCGGAAGATGCATTCGCCTTTGTCCGGTGAACTGGGATATTACTCAGACACTGGACAGGTTGCCGGTCAGAGTATAGCTTCAGCCAACCTGAATGGGTGATATATAACTGGAGAACCGAAGATGACGATTACTGATATTAGCCACAGGAAGAGGTTCCTCGCCGAGGGGAACGTCTACCTGCCGCATATTGTAGTAGTAGAGAAAATAATTGAGGAAACCCCTACCGTCAGAACCTTCCATTTTAATTTTAAAGATGAGAAGTTGAAGAAGGAATTTACCTTTGACTCAGGACAATTCTGCCAATTATCTGTCTTTGGTATCGGTGAAGCCACCTTTTGCATTTCCTCCAGCCCTACCCGAAGCGACCGTCTAGAGTGTGCTGTAAACAGGGTAGGAAAAGTAACCAACGCCCTGCACCGGCTTGGCGTCGGTGCCGAGATGGGTCTCCGAGGTCCCTATGGTAATAGCTTCCCCATTGATTTCTTAAGCGGTAAACCACTTGTTTTTGTTGCCGGGGGCATCGGCTTAGCCCCACTGCGGTCTCTAATCTGGAATGTCATCGACAACAGGGACAAATATAAGAATATAGATATTATCTATGGGGCTCGCAGTCCTACTGACCTGTGCTTTAAGTATGACCTGGATGCATGGGAAAAGAATAAAACGGTAAATATGGTAACTACTGTGGATAAGGGTGATGAAAGTTGGACAGGAAGAGAGGGCTTCGTTCCCCAGGTGCTGGAGCAAGTAGCTCCCTCAACCAGCAACGCAGTAGCTATCGTTTGCGGGCCACCGATTATGATACGGTTTACCTTCCCCGTGCTGGAAAAGCTGGGCTTCACCCCAGAGCAAATGATAACCACCCTGGAAAAGAGGATGAAGTGTGGTGTAGGCAAGTGTGGGCGATGTAATATCGGCAATCTCTACGTATGTCGTGATGGACCGGTGTTCACCTATGCCCAGATTAAGAACTTTATCTCTAGCGAGTATTAAAGGTAACGCTATATTAGCATGCCCTCCATCTGAGCCAGGATTTGCTCATTAGTGAAGTGACTAAGGCTTATAGCATCACTGGGGCAACCACCAACACAGGCACCACACCCCTTGCACAGAACGTTATTAACCCGACACACCTCTTTTTCCTCGTCAAAGGAGACAGCAGCAAAGGGGCAAACCAGCTTACAAACCTGGCACCCCGAGCAGATTTCTTCGTCAATAATGGCGGTAGCTGCCTCAATCTCAACCGTACCCTTGCTAATTATAGCCAGTACCTCAGCAGCAGCACCTAAGGCTTGAGCTACAGTATCAGGTATATCCTTAGGACCCTGACAGCAACCAGCTACAAAGATACCATCACTCATAGTAGCTATCGGGTCTAGCTTGGGGTGCTTCTCCAGAAAGAAGCCATCAGCACTTCGGCTAATAGTAAACAGCCGTGCCACTGCCTCGGCATCTGGTTGTGCTTCTAAAGCACAACTAAGAATAACCATATCCACTGGCAGACGACGCTGAAGACCGACTAAGGTATCCTCAAACTGAATGATGAGCTTACCCTCCTCATCGGGCTTCTCAGCTATATTGGTTATCTCAGCCGGCTTGCCTCGAATAAAAATCACTCCTTCTTTAAGAACCCGATTGTAGAATTCCTCAAAGCCTTTACCAAAGCTTCTAATATCAATATAAAATTCATAAACCTGAACCCCTGGAACATGCTCTCGCAACAGGTGGCTGAATTTCATAGAATACATGCAGCAAACACGAGAGCAATACTCATGATACTTTTCATCCCTACTGCCCACGCAATGGATGATAGCCACACTCTGAGGAGTTGAACCATCTTTAAGCACAATATTACCACCAGTTGGTCCCGCTGAGTTTACCATCCTCTCAAACTCAAGACTGGTGATAACATTATCCAGCCGTTTATAACCATATTGATAAATAGCGGTAGGGTCAAAGACTCCAAAACCAGTAGCCAAAATTATAGAGCCAACCTCTACTTCAACTATCTCATCTTTCTGCTCAAAATCAATCGCCTTTGCCTCGCAGAATTTCTCACAGGCACGGCAGGTGCCCTTTAAGAAATAGGCGCAGTGCTCAGTATCAATGACTGGTACATTGGGCACCGCTTGAGGAAAGGGGGTATAAATGGCTTTCCTAGTACCTATGCCAGCCTCAAACTCGCTATCTACTTTCCACGGGCACTTCTCCATGCAAACGCCACAGCCAGTGCACTTATCCTCATCAACATACCTTGCCTTCTTCCTGATTTTAACCTTGAAATTTCCGATATAGCCCGAAACCTCCTCCACCTCGCTATAGCTCATTAGCTCAATATAGGAATGAGAGCCAACCTGTGTCATCTTTGGGGTAAGAATGCAGGCGGAGCAATCCAGGGTAGGGAAGGTCTTATCCAGTTGCGCCATATGCCCGCCAATGCTAGGCTCCCTTTCCACCAGATAGACCTTGTGCCCAGAATCGGCAATCTTAAGTGCTGCCTGAATGCCAGCAATCCCCCCACCCACTACAAGGGTATTAGGGTTAATCGGGACCTCTCTGGTTTCCAGAGGCTGGTGGTAATAAACCCGTCTTACCGCCGCACTGACCAGCGCTTTGGCTTTCTCCGTAGCCTCTTCTTTATCCTCAGTTACCCAGGAGCAGTGCTCACGGATATTTGCCATCTCAAATAAATATGGATTTAGCCCCGCCTCCTGACAGGCACGGCGAAAGGTAGGTTCATGCATCGTCGGTGAGCAGGAGGCAACAACCACACGGTTAAGCCCGTAATCTTTGATGTCCTGCTTAATCAGGTTCTGTCCCGGGTCGGAGCACATAAATTTATAGGCACGAGCCACTACTACTCCCTCCAAACCCCGGGCAAACTGGGTCACCTCCTCTACATCAACTGTGCCAGCGATGTTAGAGCCACAATGGCACACATATACCCCAATCCTAGGTTCCACTGTTAACCTCCTGCCGTACCTTAAATATATGGTCTAACACACGGTTGGGTAAGATTATATTCGTATTTAGTCCCAAAGATTTAGCCTCAAACCCCAGGGCAAGCCCAATCAATTGAGTAACGAACAAAACCGGTAAGTTGAAATTAGTTTTGAACTTACTGTTAACCTTGCTTTGATAGGCGTCAAGGTTAATCTGACATAAGGGGCAGGGAGTGGTGATACACTGAGCTCCGTTCTCCACGGCATTATCCAGTAACTTACGAATTAGTCCTAGAGCTAGACTCTCTTCAGAGATAATCAAAGAGCCTCCACAACAACGGTTTTTTAATGAAAAAGGAACAGCCTCAGCACCCAGACTTGTCACTATGCGGTCAAGGGACTGTGGGTTCTCTGGACTATCAAAGCCATAATCAGGGCGAACCAGCTGGCAGCCATAATACGGGGCTACCTTAAGACCATTGAGTCCACGCTTAACCTTGGAAGCAATAACCTCAGGGGTAACATCATTGACCAGGACCTCGGTTAAATGCCTTACTCGTACATTCCCGTGATACTCCAGACTGGCAACAGCCAAAGCCTCATTTACCTGTTCCATTAACCTGGGATTCTGTTTGAGCTGCAAATTTGCCCCGTGCAAGGTTACAAAACAAGAGCTACAAGGTGTTACTAAGTCTAGCCCGGTTTTCTCAGCCAGGGCAAGATTACGGGTTGCTACTGCTACCGACTCCAGCCTGTCTAGCGAACCATAGGGACTTGAGCCGCAGCAGGTCCAGTCCTCCAGCTCTAATAACGCTATGTCTAAAGACTTGGCTATAGCTTGAGTAGAAAGCTCTAGACCTATCGCTGTAGCCTCAGTGGAACAACCGGGGAAATATGCATAGTATCTCAACGGCTACCTCTAATCTCTCCGAATTTTTGTATGATTTGTGATAAATCATCTTTTCCTCTAACCTTCTTGGGCATTAGTGGCATACGTCTGTGTAGAAATAGTTTTAAGCCTAGAGACGGCATTTTAAGTGTAGCCAAGGGGTTAGACAACAAATAAAACTTAATTGACCAATAAAACCTGACCATCATACCAAATTCATGAACCCGCCCATTATCCTTGATAGAGCTAACAAAGCTACGATACATAGCCGGGGTACGAGTCCCCTTGATGTTAAAGCCATGTTGATTGGCTAGAGATTCCAGAGCATGAACTAGTTCAGTCGGTTTGACACCCCGGGGACATCGCACCGTACACATATAGCAGGAAAGGCAATGCCACGCAGAATCACTGGAGAGGACTTCGTCCCGCGCTCCGGCTCGAACCAGAGCAATAATCTTTCGTGGTGAAAGCGTTGTTTCTACAGCTGCCGGGCAAGCACCCGTGCAGACACCACACTGGATGCAGGAAAGAATATGTTCACCACCAGGCGTGGCAGCTACTTCTTCGACAAAGCTCTTCATACCAGGCCATATATTACCATATGTCTACCTGCCTTACAAGCCTACTAATCCACTACCAGAGATTTCCCAGAACTGATATTTCCCCTAGTTTTTATCAACTTAAAGAAGAGATAGTAGCCGATAAAGGTTCTCTTGATATTGAATCCCTTCTATTAGACAAGGATGTAAAAAAGCCTCAGAGAGGCCAAGAGGGAGCATATCTTAACTGTATTGGACGAAACCGGCAGAAATTATAGTGAAGCTACCAGAATACTGAGAATTTCCCGAGCGACACTCCACAACAAGTGGTGAAGCCCCTGAGCTTGATGCAGCACTGGAAGGATTTAAGGAATTACCCGGTAGTCAGCGGCTCTGCCGCTATGCCCTTAAGGGTGATGTCTCCTACCGACTCTGCACTAGGCTCTTCCAGTGTATCACCTGTGAATTCGGTCGAATGATAGAGGAAGCTCTCTAGCAAAAGCGGGCTAAGCTAGACGCACGACGAGAGGCTCTGCGTAGAAAAGAGCAAAAAGCTGAAGCCAAATTGTAGCCGAACTAACGTTACCACAAGAGCCTTTGCACAGGAGGGGGGCTACGCAAAAAGGAGCATAAACCTCAAGCGCCGGGTAGTTTCGGGCTGTTGACTATCGTGGTATAATAATAATAGGGGGGTGAATTAGGGCAAGGAACTGGGAAATATATCCTTGGATATGAGTTGTATTGTTCTTGCTGGCGGCAAGAGCTTTCGCTTGGGGTATGACAAGGCTGTAGAAATTGTTGGCAATAGAAGTTTGCTACAGCGGGTTGTAGCTTGTCTTAGTTTGTTTAATAGTGACATCATTGTAGTTACTGCTACAGGGCAACCCTTTATTCAATTCGTTGATTATCCAAGGTTGAAAATAGTGACTGATACTTACCCCGGTAAGGGTCCGTTGGGTGGTATTTATAGTGGCTTAGCCGCATCAGATTCATTTTGCAACCTTGTCGTTGCCTGTGATATGCCCTTTTTGAACCAAGCCTTGCTGCGCTATATGATACAACTTTCGGCTCGCTTTGACCTAGTAGTTCCTCGATTGGACAATATGGTTGAACCGCTTCATGCGGTTTACTCAAAGGACTGTTTATCTCCTATAGAATGTTTGCTTAAGCAGGGTAACATGCAAGTTAGGCAACTTTTCACCATGGTTAAAGTAAGATATGTAGAAACTGATGAAATTAACAAGTTTGACCCCAAGCACTTGAGCTTTTTCAATATTAATACTGAAGCCGATTTAGAGAGGGCAAGGGAACTAACAAAGATTGTTTAATAAGCTCCCCCTCTTTGTCACGCTTTCGTTTGAGGGAGATTACCTTCTACCCTCAATAAGTGGCCTTTTAGTGGAAGAGGAAGTGAGTGATGATAAGTGTTGAGCAGGCTTTAGAGAAAATTCTTAGCCATGTAGATGTTCTGGAAGAAGCACAGAGCCCTATTCTAGGCTGTCTGGGGCAGGTTCTGGCTGAGGATGTATATTCTAGTATCAATATCCCTCCACTGGATAATTCAGCTATGGATGGCTATGCGGTTCGAGCAGGAGATACTCATGGGGCCAGTCGAGAGCCTGCCCGATTCTTGCGTGTTATTGATACTGCCACCGCTGGCTCTATTTGCAGTAGTGAGGTAGAACCAGGCACAGCTATCCGAATTATGACCGGGGCACCAATACCCAAGGGTGCTGATAGCGTGGTTAGATTTGAAGATACAGATGAGGCCCAGCGCCAGGGAGTTTCTAAAGAGATAGGCATTTTATGTGAGGTAGAGGCTGGTCTAAACATTCGTCGGGCTGGTGAAGATATTATCGAGGGGTCAATAGTATTAAGCAAGGGGACGGTAATCAGGCCATCAGAGGTTGGTGCTTTGGCTTCGTTAGGATGTAGCACGGTGATGGTTATCCGCCGCCCGGTGGTGGCTATTCTAGCTACCGGGGATGAAATAGTAGATGTTAGTCAGCCGCTGCCGCCAGGTAAGATATATAATAGTAATACTTATAGTGTGGCAGCTCAGGTGCTGCGCTATGGTGGCATTCCCCAAATACTGGGCATAGCCTTGGATAGTGAGGATTCGCTGGTGGCCAAGCTCCGTCAAGGTCTGGAGGCTGATATGCTGATAACCACTGGCGGTGTGTCAGTTGGAGACTATGATGTAGTAAAGGATGTTCTGGCCAAAGAGGGTGAGATTACCTTTTGGACAGTTCGGATGAAGCCAGGAAGACCTTTAGCCTTTGGTACTATTAAAGGAACCAGTAAGGCTGGTATAGCTAGAAACATTCCTCACCTTGGTTTGCCAGGCAATCCGGTTAGCTCTATGGTTACTTTTGAGCTATTTGCTCGCCCGGCTATTCTCAAGATGATGGGCAGGAAAAATTTGGCCAAGCCTACTATAGAAGCGGTGATAGAAAGTCCTATTGCCAATAGTGACGGACGTCGTATTTTCGCCCGGGCTGTAGTTGAAGAGCGTGGTGGTCAATACTTTGCTCGATTAACTGGCCCCCAGGGTTCAGGGATTCTAACCTCTATGACCCTAGCCAACGGGCTGGTAATTGTTCCTGAGGATAAAGCAGGGGTGGAGGCGGGAGATATGGTTCAGGTGATGATGCTAGATTGGAGTGAGGAGCTTTAGAATGCGCCCGATTATTTCGATTGTAGGAAAATCGAGGTCTGGTAAGACAACTCTGCTTGAGAGCTTAATTATTGAACTTAAACAGCGAGGATATAGAGTGGCGGTTATTAAGCATACTAGTGAAGATTTTGAGCTTGATAAGGTGGGTAAGGATAGCTGGCGACTCAACCAAGTTGGTAGCGAGGTAGTGGCTATTAGCTCACCTCACAAGCTGGCTATTATTAAACAGGTGGAGCGTGACCTCAGTCCGCAGGAATTATCTCGTTTTATTGACTGGGACTACGACCTTATCCTGACCGAAGGATTTAAGCTGAGTAACACGCCTAAGATTGAGGTTCATCGTAAGGAACAGGGCGAAGAGCTGTTATGCCCACCTCAGCAACTGCTAGCTGTCGTTACCGATGAGCCGTTGGATGTAGATGTACCTCAGTTTTCCAGGGATGAAATCCAAGGTCTGGCTGATTTGATTGAGAACTGGCTGCTAGCTCAACTCAGAGAAGATGATGTTAAGCTATTTATTAACCATGCCTCTGTTCCGATAAATCTATTCATTAAAGATTTGCTGGCTAGAACCCTGGTGGCTATGGTATCCGGACTGAAGGGGGTTAAAGAAGTAAGGAGCTTGTATATTTCACTGAGGAGGAAGGCTTGATATTTGACGCTCCGGAGTTTGTTTTTAGGGCACCGTCGGCAATATCTAGGGCGCGGCGCGTTTTAATTAAACCCAGCGCCTCTTACCCGGTATCATATCCGATAACTACCAGCCAGGATATATTGTCGGTGATAATAAAGGGTATCAGAGAGGTCAGCGATGCCGATATTCTCCTACTTGAAGGTACCCCTAGCGGTGGTTCAATCCATCCAATATATCAGGCCTTAGGCTACAATTTTCCGCGGGTATTAACACTGGATGTAAAGGATTGTATCTGGGTGGAGGTTGATAACCCTCTGCCTAGGCCCTTGGCTGTGCCGACCTTCTGGGTACCTAATGTCATCCTTTCCAGTGACTACTTGATAACGGTGGCTCCGTTAAAGGTTTTTAATGGTAGGGGCAGCCTTAGCCTGATGAACCTGCTTACCCTCCTGCCGAGCAGCAAGTATAGTGGTGAGGCACCTGAGGGCTGGGGGGCTTTGTATAGTCTGGAGATAGATAGGGTGATAGCTGACCTCTATTTTACCCTCCCGTTTGACCTCGGGGTTATAGAAGCTCGCCAAAAGTTCATTGGCTGGGATGACCCCACCCGGGGCCAGGTTGAGGAATATGGCAAGGTATTTATGGGTGAACCCTACCAAGTAGACAGTGAGGTTTCAGAGATACTGGGGCTTAAAACAAGGTATCTTGATTTGATTAAGATGGCTGGGATGGAATTTAAAACCTAAAAAATTCACTGAAATAATTTTGTGGATAGAGAAGATATAAATACTGACCAACCTAGACCACGGTGGTTTATTGATTTAGAGTGGTATCAGCAGAGTAATCGCTCATTCTCAGCTCTGGCTGAGCCTTGCTTATGCCCCAAGTGCAGTAAGCAGTTGGAGATAGCGGAGGGAAGGACGGCGTCTGCTGACCTTTTATCTACTATTAAAGATTGCTGCTCCAAGACCCCGGCTTTTATTACTCGTGAGTTACCTATTTTGGAGAGTATATTTCGTCTTTTCCTGGCTAATGGTAACCAGCCCCTTGATTTGGAGGAATTAGGGAAGCAATTGAGTGAATGGCGTAGCGGAGATACCTACTGCACTTCGGCTGAGATTTTATCTCGCCTGCTGAGGCGAGACGAACACTACGGGCTACGCCAGGTTCCAGAGTCGGGGGAGCTAGATAGCTAGCTATAGCACCTGTTTTGCTCGGGGGCTTCCATTAAAATCTAACCAGGAATAACCAGAGTAACACAGTTATGATTCGTCAATGCCAGCCGGATGATGCCAAAAGGATACATTTTATTATCAATGAAGCCGCCAGAGCCTATGAAGGCGTGATACCGGCTAACTGTTATCATCAGCCTTATATGCCTATGGAGGAACTTGAGCGGGAAATGGAGCGAATGACCTTCTTTGGCTGGGAGGTAGATGGAGAGCTGGTTGGGGTAATGGGGTTTGAACCAATTAGAGATGTTATCCTCATCCGCCATGCCTATGTATTACCCCAGTGGCAGAAACAGGGGATAGGTAGTAAACTCCTGAATCACCTTAAGGGTCTGGCTACCACCTCCCGCCTGCTGGTGGGGACATGGGCTGACGCTCACTGGGCAATTGACTTCTACCAAAGACGCGGCTTTAATCTATTGCCTGATAAAGACGAACTGCTAAAGACCTACTGGGACATCCCCCAGCGCCAGATTGAGACCTCGGTGGTGCTAGGGATGGGGGTGGAGGTAGCCGTTAAATTGAAGCCCTAAAATTATCTGTTTCTTCTAAGTTAAACTGGAGTTGATTCTCATCAGACCTACTTAATAACGCTTTTAATCATCCTCTCGATATTGTCATTAACTCGAACCCAAACAAGATTTATATTAGGATTAGCATTCTTAAATACTCTAAAAATTTCGTCAGCAAATGCTTGACCTATAAACTTTACCCCTTCGAAATCAAGGAAGACTTCCTTAAAACGCTCAAATCGTGCTATTAGTCTCTTAGCCTGTGAGCGTGAAACAAGATCTTCTTCTCCATAAATTGCTAGAGCCACGGGAACATGCATCCGTGTAAAGCTGTACTCGCCATCTTCTGAGGTATAGCTATCAAATACTTCTTTAGCTGTTCTATTAGACTGAGGTTCAATTACCATTGTAATAAGAGTGCCCTTATCCCTACTCCTCTTAGTTTCTAGTAACCAATCATCGTTATCTAAAGAATGAGAAAAGTACAAGTTTCCTGATAAAATCGAAAATTCGTCAAACATTCTTGTGGTAAAGAATATTCCCTCTCCAGTATGATGTTCTGGGTCTGTTGTCAGCTTTCCTTTTGAAAGCTCTAGTATTGCATGGCGATGGTCTTCTAATCCAAGGTCTCTGGTAATTTTATCGAAAATTCCCACACCATTATCAAAAACGGTTATCTCAATTATATTGGGCATGTATTTGAATCTGATTAGAGTATTTGTAGCTTCTGAGTGGTCAATAATATTATTAAACATTTCTGTGAATCCGTAATGGCAGATATTGACTATATTAGGCTTTATTCCATTAAATAATGGATTTAGATATTCTCGCCAGACCCTATCCTCTTCCAGTTCAGGAGTTATAGATATAAAAAATTCCTCTTCTTTAATCGGCTTAAGCTGATATCTCCTGCTCCGTGTATTACCTTCTGCTATAAGTAGGCCATCTCTTATCAGCTTAAGCAAATGACGATTAACGGATTGGCGAGAAATTCCAAATTTTTCTGATACAATATGACTAATTGAACTAGGATTTTTCCCGACTTCTTGTATAATGAAATCGCGCACCTGGTTGCTGGAGTGATGTCTATTCAATTGCAACACCTTATAATCAAATAACTCGCGTATATTGTCAACATATTATCATTATATTGTCAACTTGTCAAGTAGCATTTGTCAACTTAAACATTCACTATTATATCCTGCCGCATATACATTAGTATTTTCGCGCTTTTCTAAGTTATTCAACTACTATCCCCACACCCCTCATCTTTACTGTTAGCAGCTTATTAGTTAAATCCTGTTACTTTTAGTATACACCTTTATATAGTTATCGGTAAGGCTAGACCAGATGCCGTGATATGTGTCGCATCCGATTTCCTTGTGTTTTTGAGTAGCCTGGACTAAAATCAGTGTGTAACTTGGGGGAAGCCGTATATTAAGGGAAACTTGAAGAGGTGAAGTGATAGGCCAACTCAAATTTGAGCTACTAGATAAAGTTTCTTTATTATGATTTAATTTGGGAATATCACTTAAGCTCCTTAATAAAATTTAGGTAAGGAGGTTGAAATGTTTTGCAGAAACTGTGGCAAAGAACTGACAGGGACTCCAGAAATCTGTCTTGGTTGTGGAGCTAAGCCTTTAGCTGGAAGCAGCTTTTGCCAGGCATGCGGGGCTTCAACAGACCCTTTGGCTGAAATATGTATTAAATGTGGAGCACGATTGACAAAAGCTGGGGGGCCAGCCGGAAGAGCCTGGATGCCAACTGCGGCTGGCGTTTTGAGCATAATTGCCGGGGTTATCAATTTGCTTGGGGGCATTGCGGTTGCTGCTATAGGTGGGATTGTAAGTGAAATGACATGGATTTACCCATGGAGTTTCGACTGGTGGATGCCTGGTGCTCCATTTTGGAGTATTTGGATAGCAGGTATAGTATTAATTGCTATCGGAATAGTAGCTATAATAGGCGGTAGCTTCGCTCTTAGGAAAAAAATCTGGGGGATGGCGCTTGCCGGAGCCATCTGCTCACTCCCCTGCTCATGGATTTTGGCGATACCAGCTATCGTCTTCATAGCAATGTCAAAACAAGAATTTAAATAGACAGGCTTAAGGGACTCAGCGACTCCGATTAATTAAAAGGGATTATGCGTCTATCAAAGTTATTTGGTAAAACCCTAAGAGAGACACCATCTGAGGCTACCACCGTTAGCCACCAACTACTGCTAAAAGCCGGTATGATACACCAAGTAGCGGCTGGCGTTTATTCTTACTTGCCGTTGGCCTGGAGAGCACTCAGAAAAATAGAAAATATCATCCGTGAGGAAATGGATGCTGCTGGTGGGCAGGAGCTGATGATGCCGGCCCTCCAGCCGGTGGAGCTGTGGCAGGAAACCGGCCGAGACCAGGCTTTCGGCAAAGGCTTATTTACACTATTCGACCGCAGGGAACGCAAATTATGCTTGGGACCAACCCATGAGGAGGTCATCACTGAACTGGTAAGGTATAATGTCCAGAGCTACCGTGACCTGCCTCTGCTTCTATATCACATCCAAACCAAGTTCCGTGATGAGCCTCGCCCCCGAGCCGGTCTGATTAGAGTCCGTGAGTTCACCATGAAGGACCTCTATAGCTTTGATACCGACGAAAAAGGACTAGGCCAGAGCTACAACAAGATGCTCCAGGCATATCAAAACATCTATGCTCGCTGCGGCTTACCTACCCTACTTGTTGAAGCTGATAGTGGTGCTATTGGTGGCAAGGATTCCCACGAGTTTATGGTTATCACTGAAAGTGGTGAGGATGAAGTTATCTACTGCCCCAGTTGTAAATATACAGCTAATACCGATAAGGCTGAAAGTATCAAAAGCAAAATAGAGGGTGGGGAGCCACTACCTCTAGAAGAGGTCAGCACACCGGGTGCTACCACTATCGAAAAGGTATCAGATTTTCTAAAGGTGCCTCCAAGTCATACCCTCAAAGCAGTATTCTACTTTGCTGATGGCAAGGTAGTTTTCGTGATTATTAGGGGCGACCTTGAGGTAAATGAGGTAAAACTAAAAAACATTCTGCACTGTTTTGAGCTTCGTCTTGCCACTGAGCCTGAGGTAATAGAAGCCGGTATAGTAGCTGGCTCAGCCTCACCTATAGGTATAACTGGTATCAAGGTTGTGGCTGATAATTCTATAACCTCAGGAGTAAACTTCGTTGCTGGAGCCAATAAACCTGATACTCACTTCAGAAATGTCAACTACCCAAGGGATTTTAGTGTTGACCTCATGGCCGATATAGCCCGGGCTAGCGCCGGGGAGGGATGCCCCAGGTGTGGAGGCAAATTATCATCTATACACGGGATAGAGGTAGGGCACATCTTCAAACTGGGCACTTTCATTAGTGAGACTTTGAGGGCCCTTTTTATTGATGCTAATGGTGCTTCTCACCCTATTGTCATGGGGTCTTATGGCATTGGTCTGGGTCGGTTGCTAGCTGCGGCTATAGAGCAGAACCATGATGATAAAGGCATTATCTGGCCATTACCCATTGCCCCGTATCACATCTATCTTTGTCCTTTGCATCTAGAGAACCCTCAGGTGGCGGCTACGTCTGAAAATCTGTATGCTGATTTTGAGACTCAGGGCTTAGAGGTGCTCTTTGACGACCGTGAAGAATCTCCGGGGGTAAAGTTCAATGATGCCGACCTCCTGGGAATACCTATCCGGGTTACTATTAGTCCCCGAACCTTGGAAAAAGACAGCGTAGAAATAAAGTGGCGCTCCCAAAAAGAGTCTCAGCTTATGCCGCTAGCAGGAATAACTGCTACCCTTAAGGAACTCAGTCTGGCCAACCCAAGATAATCTATGATGAGGAGTAAAAGTGATAAAGCAAGAGCGACATGAACTTGATAAGAAAAATTTGATTGAGCTTATTTTCGATTCCCTCCATCTTATTGTTCTGCATTACGGAATATGGTTTCGGGAAACAGAGCATCAACTTGGGTTGGACAAGGCAATAGAGGTAGACGATATAGCCTGGAAGAGGATACTCCCCATTATGCTTGACAGAGTTACCAAGAGGCTTAAGATACCAACCAAGGACAGTATTCCTGAATTTCTCACTAGTGCCACTAAAGAGGAACTTGTAGAACTTCTTGTAGACATGGGTAAGAATTGGATTGCCAATGATGGTGCTTGGTTTCAAGCGGTAGAAAGTAGCTTTGATTATGATATGTACAACGCCAAGAGGATAAACGATTCATGTTGGGTTAGATTTTCCTATATAGAGGCAAAAAGAATAATGAAAAGGCTTGATTTACCGGAAAACGGTGGGATACCAGCCTTGAGGCAAGCACTACAGTATCGGCAATATGCATTAATTAACAAGCAAGAAATCATTGATGTCAGTGAAAATAAAATTATCTTCCGGATGAATGAGTGTAGAGTACAATTGGCGAGAACCAGGGCTAGCCTTCCTGAATACCCTTGTAAATCTGCTGGCGTTATAGAGTATACGAGGTTTGCTGAAGGTATTGACCGGCGAATCAAGACCACTTGTATCGGGTGTCCGCCGGATCCACACCCTAAAGATTGGTACTGCGCCTGGGAATTTACACTTTAGCGACTAATAGTGTAGAGATAAAAAAGCGTTCAGAAAAAGAATCCCACCTTGTACCGCTAGAAAGGGTAGCCGTAAGGCTAAAGGGTCTTACTAGCGAGAATTTATCTACGTTGTCTAATTCGGTTTGACGCCGTAAACTTTTATGCTTATAAAGGAACCGTCAACCTCTTTTAGTTGTTCAGGTGAAATTTTTAAATCCTCAATAATCGCTTTTGCCGTCGGATCATTAGCCATAAACTTGATAGGGAAAGAGACCTCACCAAGTATCCTGACCTCGTGAAATCCGGCCGCCTCTATGGCCCCTATATATTCGTCCCTCATCATCGCCCCAGAAAGACAACCAATATATGCCTCAATAGAGTTCTTTATGAAATCTGGAAGTTCCTTCAATAAGACCATGTCCGAGACCATCAGCTTACCACTTGGTTTCAGTACCCTGTATGCTTCCTTGAAGACCCTTTCTTTGTTAGGCGCGAGATTGATAACACAATTTGAGATGACCACATCAACAGAATTATCAACCACTGGTAGATTCTCTATCTCTCCGAGCCTGAACTCTACATTTTGGTAGTTGCCTTTTTTGGCGTTTCCTCTTGCCTTTTCAATCATCTCTGGTGTCATATCCACACCAATAACTCTTCCATTCTCACCAACTTTGTCAGCAGCAAGAAAACAATCGAATCCTGCACCTGACCCGAGGTCAAGAACGACCTCACCTTCCCTTAAAGAAGCGAGAGCAACTGGATTCCCACAGCCAAGGCCCAAATTTGCCCCTTCGGGAACCGCTGTAAGTTCCTCCTCGGTATATCCTATATGCTTACTGATATCCTGGGCTAAATCAGTGCCTCCACAGCACGAAGCCACCGGATCACAACAGGAACTACCTTGTTTCGCAATTTTGGCATAACCCTCTCTTACCACCTTCTTTATTTGTTTGTCCTCCACTTTAACTCCCTTCAAAGTTACTTGCCAATGTCATTCTGCTATTATCTCTTTCATCATAGGCCCGAGCAGACCCTTTATCATTTCCGCAAAGTCTTCGGCCTTAATTAAAGAAATACAGCATACCTTCCCATCTTTTTCCCAACTCACAACAGCTAACTTGTCTCCAGCACGGATTTCTGCCTTGTCTCTTACTTCCTTGGGAAGCACCATCTGACCCCTATCATCCACGCTTATTATTGATTCAACTTTACAGCAGCCTGCTTCTCTATTCGCTGGCAGGCAACAAAACTCATTCTCATCTTCTTTAACCATTTTCATCACCCCGTTAAGTAATAAGAATCCTCTTTGGATTTTTCTTATAACTCAGTATAAACTGAAAAAACTGATTTGTCAAGTCCTTTTGCCAAAATCTTTAATTCTGCGGGGCAAAGGGCACATTCACTTGACTAAAGACCTCAAGCCTAAATCAGCTACGCAGGGTAGCCCCAAGCTCCTGGGACAGCTTGTCCATGATTTGCTGCTGAACCCTGGTAACCTCTTCATCGGTCAAGGTATGGTCCGGTGATTGGAAGACAACCCTGTAGGCAACGGATTTCTTACCCGGTGGAACCTGCTCCCCAATATAGACATCAAATATAGTAACCCGATTCACTAGTGGGAAGCTCTTAATAATATTCTGGATTTTCTGATGAGTTATTCCGGCATCGACTACCACAGCTATATCCCCAACTATAGCAGGGAACCGCGGTATTGGCTGGAACATTTTATGACCAGTAGTAAAGGGTAGAAGAGCGGTCAGGTCAATTTCAAATAGATAGGCAGCCTCAGAAATTTCAAAAGCCTCCGATACTCTAGGGTGTAACTCACCGATAACGCCCAGTCTATTACCAGCTACAACTGTAGCCACCTGTTTGTTCGGGTGTAAACCTCTATCTTCACTTTCTTCAAAGCGAGCTTCCACGCCCAACTGGCTAAGTAAGCCTTCCACTACGCCTTTGGCGTCAAAGAAATCAACTAACTCATCCCCACCTTGCCATGATTTTTCCACCCTGGGTCCACTTAGTACGCCACACAACACCTCAGGCTCATCGGGTAAGTCATTTGGCCTCGGTATATATATCCTGCCTTGCTCAAAAAGCCTGATACCGCCATCTTCATGTTTCCTATTTGCAGCCAGAGCAGCTAGCAGGTTAGCTCGTAGGTTAGGGCGAAGATACTCCTGGTCAGCGGTCATAGGATTAGCCACACGAAGGGGCACGGGCTTAAGGGGTTGAGATTCGGTCAGCAGCTTGTTTAGCATTTCCAAACTGGTTAATGAATAGGTAATAACCTCATGGAAGCCATAACCAGTAAGGCTGCGCCTCACTTTTTGCTTAAGGCTGATGATAGGCTCTGGGTTTTGTCTGGACAGTGGCTGGCTGAGCATGGTAGTCGGAATATTATCATAGCCGATAATACGAGCCACCTCCCCAATAAGGTCAACCGACTGATTTATATCGCTTCGCCAGTAGGGAGCAGTAACCCAAGCCTCTGATTTTGAGTCTGCTGGCTTACAGTCAAAGCCTAGGGAAGTCAGTGCACCCATAATCTGGTCAAGGCTAAGCTCAATACCTAAAAGGTTCTCCACCTGGCTAGTTGACAGCAAGATAGGTTCCCGCTCTTGCCTACCGGGATAAACATCAACCAAACCCTTGGCTGCTTGACCACCAGCTAGCTGGATAATCAACTGAGTAGCTCGTTTAAGTGCCGGCAGAGTCAGCTCGGGGCGAATGCCCCTCTCAAATCGCATACAGGCTTCACTGGGCAAACGCAAAGTCCTGCCGGTATAATGAATGCTCACCGGATTAAAATTAGCTGTTTCCAAGAGTATTGAGGTGGTCTGCTCGGTTACCTCGCTATCGGCTCCACCCATAACGCCAGCGATAGCCACCGCCCCCTCCTCATCAGCAATAACCAGTATATCCTTGGAAAGAACTCGCTCTACCCCGTCCAGAGTAACTATGGCTTCACTATCGGTAGCCCGGCGGACAATGATTCTCTTGCCCTTAATCTGGTAATAGTTAAAGGCGTGTAAGGGCTGTCCATATTCCAGCATTACATAGTTGGTAATATCGACAATATTATTTATCGGGCGCATGCCACAAGCCACTAATCGCTGCTGCATCCACGTTGGGGATGCAGCCACCTTTACGCCGGTGATTAGGCTAGCGCAATACCTGGGACATAGCTCAGGGGCAGCAATTTCCACTGATACTTGCTGGTCTATAGGTGACGCCGCTTCCTCATACTCAATCATGGGAAGGCGTAACCCTTGCCCCGTCAGGGCAGCGACCTCTCTAGCTACCCCGATTATAGATAAGCAATCAGGTCGATTAGGGGTTACCTCCAGGTCAAAAATAACATCACCCAGATAATCAAACAGCAGGGTGCCAATAGGTGCTTCCGGTGGCAAAATCATGATTCCTTCATGGCTATCGGAGATGCCCAGTTCCTTTTCTGAGCAAACCATGCCATTGGATACCACGCCGCGAATCTTGGCTGATTTCAGGCGGACTAGCTCTCCACTATGCCCATCTATAAGTTGAGTCCCGATAGAGGCAAAGGCTACCTTATCCCCAAGCTTGAGGTTTGGTGCCCCACAGACAACGGTTTCCTGCCTACTGGCTAAGTCTACGGTAACTAGAGTGAGGCGGTCGGCATTAGGGTGAGGATTGATAGCCACTATTTGACCGACAACGATGTTTTCCCAATTCCCACCAATAACCTGCTTCCCCTTGACCTCAGTGCCGGCCATCGTTAGCCTGTCGGCTAACTCAGATGGGGGTGGGGCAATATCTATATATTCCTGAAGCCACCTAAGTGAAACCTTCATCTCTTAGAACTGCCTTAGAAATCTAAGGTCGCTGCCGTAGAATAACCTGATATCATCAATTCCATAGCGAAGCATGGGCAGACGGTCAATACCCATGCCAAAAGCAAAGCTGGTATAAACCTCAGGGTCAAAGCCGCCACGCTGAAGAACTTGAGGATGGGTCATCCCGGCACCCAGGATTTCAATCCAGCCAGTGTTACCACAGAGGCGGCAACCTTTACCACCGCAGACCGAACATTCTATTGCCATCTCAACCCCGGGCTCGACAAAAGGGAAATAGTCACAGCGAAAGCGTACCTTCCTATCCTCTCCAAAGAAGCGACGAGCAAATTCATAAAGAGTCCCCTTCAGGTCAGCCATAGTAATCTTTTTATCTACAGCTAGACCATCAATTTGATGAAACATAGGCACATGAGTGGCATCGCTAGCCTCATAGCGATAGACCTTGCCTGGCTCGATTACCCTTATTGGCGGTTGCATAGTCTCAATAATCCTGGCTGTTACCGAGGTGGTATGGGTACGCAGCAGCATAGGTCTTTTACCTTCCCCTGTCTCAAAATCAATCCAAGATGTTGACATGGTATCACGAGCCGGATGTTCCTCAGGAATGTTTAGCGCCTCAAAGTTATAATAGTCCCACTCTACCTCTGGGCCCTCCACTACTTGAAAGCCCATGGAAGCAAAAATATCGCATATTTCATGGAGCGTTTGAGTGATAGGATGCAGGCGACCTATGGGGAAAGAACGACCGGGTAGACTAATATCAATGGCTTCTCTCTCAGTAAATGCTGCTACCTGTACTGCTTGGAGCGCTTGTCTTTTTTGATTTAAACTATTCTCCAGATTATTTTTAACCTCGTTACCGCGGCCGCCAACAGCCTTTCTCTCCGCTAAAGGCAATGTAGCCAAGCTTCGCAAAATCTTGGTTAGATTACTCTTCTTACCTAGATAGCGAACTCGCCAGGATTCCAAGTCCTTAGTATTGTTAATGCCTTCTAATTCTTGCAAGGCATTTAATTTTAGTTCTTCAAGCTGTTTTAACATTTTCTTCTCTTCAACTCTAGCCTAAAAGCAGATTCCCGCTCTTACTACTAAAAGAAAATGCGGCTACTGATAACTAGTAACGCCGCACTTACATCGTAGCCGTCTCGCATTATAGGTTATAAACAGCAAGACGTCAACGAGAAGATATGATAGGTTTCTGATGTAGCTCCACTATTCAGCTGTAAAGTTAACTGTAAAGTACAGACTTAGCTTTTCCTTGCCGTCTACGTACCATACCACCTTGTAATCTCCCCTCGGCCATCCATCAGCAGGACGGGTGAGCGACCCCGAAAAATAGCCAGAACCTTCAGTAATCCTACTAGTTTCATCAATCAGGTAGTCTGATACATCTGCCTCACCCTTTATATATATCCATTTTAACTTTACTTCGGTATCCGGGGGAGCGTTGGATAGCTTAGCCGAGGTGTAGATTTCAGGAGCGTCAGTGGCAAAAAGAGCAGTGGTACTAACGGGACGCCCTTCCTCATCTACACTTAGGCACATAGTCACCTCACTTAGAGAGGCGGTGGTGAAGCTAATCTCTCCTTCACAACCAGCGAGCGGTATAGCCAGCAAGAGCGAGGCTACAAGGGTTGCAACGATGAAAATAGAAGGTTTTTTCTTTTCACTCATTCTTTAATATCATCATTTTAGCCTTGGACTTTGCCTTTAGCTATGGTTACCAAACTAGCAAAGGATTCAGGCTCCCTAACTGCCATCTCGGCTAGCATCTTACGGTTAATTTGAACCCCGGACTTTCTCAGGCCATCCATAAACTGACTATACTTAAGCCCCTCAGCTCTGCTAGCCGCATTAACCCGCAAAATCCACAGCCGCCTCATATCACCCTTCCGCTCTCGGCGGTGAAAGTAAGCATAGCTCAGTGACTTGAGCATAGATTCATGAGCTCGGCGATAAAGGGAATGCTTGGTTGCCCGATGCCCTTTGGTCAGGGCCAGCACCTTCTTGTGACGGCGGTGTGCGGTTACACCTCTTTTTACTCGTGGCAAAGGATAATCCCTCCTATTACTTTACCCCATAGGGTAAAAGCCTTTTTATCCGAGCCCTATCACTAGGGCTTACTGGAATTGTCTCATCGAAAAGACGCTTAGCCCGCTTTGATTTTTTACGGCGCAAGTGGCTCTTCATACCCTTGACGCGCATAATTTTACCACTTCCTGTGATATGGAAGCGGCTTTGTGCTCCTTTATGAGTTTTGATTTTCGGCATCCTTAGATTCCTTTATCTTTTCCTCTCTTTTACTTTTCTGAGTAGCCAGTGGTGACATGATCATAACCATCCTTTTTCCGTCCATTGCTGGTTGCTTGTCAATTGAAGTTGCCCCTTTCAGTGATTCTACCATCCTCTGGAGTAACCTTGCGCCAAGCTCAGGGTGGGTGATTTCACGTCCTCTAAACAGTACCGATACTTTAACCTTATCTCCACCATCCAGCAGTTTCCTGGCTAACCTGGCCTTAGCCTCAAAATCATGGTTACCAATCTTAGGTCGCACCCGTACTTCTCTTAGAAGTGATACCTTCTGGCTCCTTCTAAGCTCACGCTCCTTTTTCTCTTGCTCATACTTATATTTCCCATAGTCAAGAAGGCGACATACCGGAGGGACTGCGGTAGGAGCTACCTCAACCAGGTCAAGATTATGTTTCTTCGCCACCTCCCGCGCCTGGTACAAGGGCATAATTCCTAACTGCTCCCCCTTCTCACCCACGAGGCGAACTTCGCTAGTTTTAATCCTCTCATTAACACGCAGTTGCTTAATTATGTCCTTATTTACCTCCTCCAAGCCCTCAGCATATTACAAATAAAAACTATAGCATATTCCTTTAAGCTAATCAAATTATAGTGAATTATGCTGGCTAAAGCTTCGTTAGCATGCCGTTCTTCCTCACCGCACCTGTACTCTACCAACATCGCAATCTATTTCTAGTTCTATTCGGTTCTCAGCACTCTCGAAATCCTGAGACACATAATAATCGCCTTGCTGAGGGAAGCGACTCTCATCTACATCGAGGACTCTCAAACCTGTATCCACCTGAATCCTAGCAGCTACCCCGTCAGGAATAGTAACCTCTAGATTAGCAGCGTCAGTATTAATTCCGTTTTAACCATGATACTTCTTCTCTTCCACCGATAGAAGGTCTGAGACGAGGTGCCAAAGTAACAGCAGGTAAGCCCGGCATTATGACCATGGGAATTGTAGTAATCAATCGGAATTTCACCATAATATGGGAACAGATTGAACGATAGACGCTTCTTTTGTTTACTTATGCACCCTAACTCCGTAGAATCCTGCGAGGAAGAGAACAACACCCAAGCCCATCAAGCCAACAAAAGCTGTGCTGGAAGTAATCAATAAGATCAGACCTACTATGAAGAAAATTAGCCCCAATCCCTTGAGAGTTCGGTTATTTACAGCTCCATTATTCGACAATCTGAATCTCCTTTGCTGGTAATATCCTTCGGATTATAAGTCACTCAAGCGAATCATATTTACCGGCATTTATCATATTGGTGGTTACTTCTGCCAGTGAAGACGGGCCATATTGCCAGATGGCTATACTCAGGCAAGCGCCGAGAATGGCCAAGACTAGCAGGCTAACTAACCAAACATTGCGGCGGCGGAGCAGAATGCCAAGCCCAAGGATAATGATTAGTACTGGCCAAAATCGCCACAGGGTTCCCCAGAGACCCCAGGGAAGGATACCAATGTTTTGGAGGAGGAAAACAATTCCTAAGAACAATAGGAAGATGCCCCATATAGGGACACCAATTACTCTTTGTGGCTTTTTATCGGGCATAGCTATCTTTTCCTAGCCCTTAATATAATCAGCACCCCGATAGCCACAAGAATGAGGGGCCAGAGATTACCCCAGTGGAACCACCAGAAGAGGCCAAAGCTCCCCAGCAGGAAGAGAACACCGAGAACAACAAGGATAATGCCGAAGAGATTACGGCGGCGGTGGCCAACCTTGGCTACCTCTTCTGCTTCACCCTCTTCCCCTGCCAAGGTAGACCGGATTTCACGTCCCAGCTCACTGGCGGTTTCCTTCATTTCCTCCACATTTTCTTTAATCGTGTCTTTGGGTTCGGCAGCCCTTGAGCTTTCTGAGGGAATGACAATTGCTAGAATGATATAGGCCAGGATGCCCAACCCGCTAGCAAAAATCAATAGCACGGCGATTACCCTGATGATGGTGGAATCCATATCAAAATACCGCGCCAGACCGCCACACACTCCACATATCATCCTATCGCTTCGACTTCGATAAAGTCTTCTCCCCATGACCCTTCCTATAACCTTAGGTTCATTACCTTATCTCCGATAGCCTTTATAATAGCCTCCTTAAAGCTATCAAGGGATTGGGAAGGCAATTGCTCTCCACTGCGCAAACGAACTGAAACGGTGGAGGCAGCCACCTCCCTGTCACCAACCACAAGCATATATGGTATCTTATCAAGTTGCGCCTGACGAATTTTGAGGTTTACCCTTTCCGAGCGAGCATCAACTCCGGCACGAACTCCGCTACTTTTGAGTTCAGCTTCCAACCTACGAGCATAGTCCAGGTGGCGGTCTGCCACTGGAATTACCATTACCTGAAGTGGCGCCAGCCACACCGGAAAGGCACCCCCGTAATGCTCAATAAGCGAGGCAAAGAAGCGTTCCATGCTGCCCAGCACAGTGCGATGTACCATCGCCACCGAATGCTCCTGCCCATCTTCACCAACATAGGTAACATCGAAGCGCTGGGGAAGATTAAAGTCAACCTGGATAGTGGGCCCTTGCCACCCTCTCCCGACCACATCTTCAAACTTAATATCTATTTTAGGTCCGTAAAATACACCTTCCCCAGGGTCTATCTTATAAATAAGCCCTAGACGAGTCAGAGCTTTACTTAATGTCTCTGTAGCCTCTTCCCAAACCTGGATAGCGCCAGCATATTTCTCAGGTCGGGTAGAAAGTAATACCTGATAGTGGGTAAAACCAAAGGTGTCTATCATGAAGCGAGCTAAATCCAATACCCCGGCTACCTCGTCCTCTAGCTGGTCAAAACGGCAAAAGATGTGGGCATCATCCTGGGTAAAACCCCTGACCCGGGACAAACCATGCAATACGCCGGAACGTTCATAGCGATAAACAGTACCTAGCTCAGCATAACGCAGTGGTAGCTCACGGTAACTGCGTAGCCTTGTTTTATAAATCAGGATATGACCGAGACAATTCATCGGCTTAAGAATATATTCCTGTCCCTCTACCTCTATTGGGCTGTAGAGATAATCACGGTAAAATTCCCAATGACCGCTGGTTTTCCATAAATCCAATTTAGCAATATGAGGAGTGTATACAAGCTCATAGCCACGCTTAATATGTTCGTCCTTCCAGAAATCCTCAATGACACGGCGTATCGCTGCCCCTTTAGGGTGCCAGTGAATCAGTCCCGGACCAGCTTCCTCATGGAGACTAAACAGGTCAAGCTCCCTACCTAATTTCCTATGGTCGCGCCTGGCCGCTTCATCAAGTTTTTTTAGGTGCTCCGCCAGAGCCTCCTTTGTATTGAAAGCAACTCCATATATTCGCTGCAACATAGGGCAGTGCTCATCACCCCGCCAGTAAGCCCCGGCAATGCTAACCAGCTTCACTGCCTTTATCTCTCCAGTAAAACTCACATGAGGCCCACGACATAAATCAACAAACGAATCTTGCCGATATAAGCTAACCTTCTCATCCGGGATTTCATCAATCAACTCCAGTTTATAGGGCTGAGCCGCAAACAAACGCCTAGCCTCTTCCTTAGTTACTTCTTCTCTAACAAATGGCACATTTGAAGCGATTATTTCATTCATCTTGGCCTCAATGACCGGTAAATCGTCGGGAGTTAGCGAGCGGGGTAGTTCAAAGTCATAATAGAAGCCAGCTTCAATAGCCGGGCCGATACCAAACTTGGCATCAGGGAAAATGGACTGAACCACCTCAGCCATAACATGAGCCGCTGAATGTCGCATTATCTCCAGCTTTTCATCTTCTGTTGACGGCCGCCCTTTGTCCAAAACCATTGTTAAAATCTCTCCAATCTATTCCTCATTAGTGTCCCATTTAGCTCCTTTTGCCTTCTGAGACTGAAGGTCTCCTTAAGAAATTTTCTCAAGCAACTTCAAGCTCTTACAGCCCACTATACCGGAGTAACGGGTGGGAACTACTTCAGTAGCTTCTGCTTTCCAAAGCTCCACATTGGGAGCGGACATCCATACTTGAGCTGCCTCCGGAGAATCAAAGGCATATAACACGCCGATAGAGGGATAAGCAACCTCTCTAAGTCTATACTCAACCTGATATTTGCCCAGTGCCATTAGGCTAACCCTCCTCCCATCCTTTTCCCTATTAACAAGCTTATAGACAATCGTCACTTCGCCTCCCCGGCGCTATACTCTAGGAACTCGTCCATAAACTTTCTAATTATACCAATTGGCAAGCCATAACTGCAATCGCCTCAGGTTGAAGGAGTTTTGCTTTAGCAAACGAGAATAGTATGGTAACATAGAGCTGAACTAAAGCCTTATACTACATAAAAGGAGATAGAGGTGAATTTAAGTAGGGCAGAGCCAGCCAGAGGAAGCGATGACCTTGCTATTCAGACGTTTAACCTTACCAAGATATTTAATAGTCTGGTGGCAGTAGATAACATCGACCTTAACATTAAACAAGGAGAACTGTTTGCTCTTCTTGGTCCTAATGGTGCTGGGAAGACCACTACCATCAATATGCTGTGCTGCCTGCTTAAACCAACTGGCGGTACGGCTACTGTTATGGGCTACGATATCAACCAGCAGCCATTTAAGATTAAGGAACTCATTGGTGTATCACCCCAGGAAACAATTACCTCCGAGCGCCTCACTTGTCAGGAGAATCTCAACCTAATCGGCAGGATTCATGGTATAAGTGCCAGCGAGCTAAAAATCAGGTCACGGCAGCTACTGGAAACGATGGGTCTTGCCGAGAGGGCTAAAGACCAAGTGAGAAAGTTCTCCGGTGGGATGAAGCGAAGACTTAACATAATGATGGCATTGATTCACAACCCTGAGGTTCTATTCTTGGATGAGCCTACTCTTGGTCTTGACCCTCAAGCCAGGCGAGCAATATGGGAATATATTGTCCAGCTAAAGGGGGAAAAGACCATTCTGCTCACTACCCACTATATGGACGAGGCAGATTTTCTTGCCGACAGGATAGGCATTATGGATGAAGGCAAGTTTGTCGCCCTAGGGACCAGTACCGAACTCAAAATAGGGATGTTGGGAAAGCACACTATGGTTATTTACGCCTGGAACCTTACCCAGAAAGTGATAAATGAAATGCGAGGTAGATATGAAGAGGTAGAGGTAACCAATGGCACGATGATGATTAGTGACAAACAGCTTGACTTCAAGGAAATCGTTGACTTCCTGCACTCTTCCGGAGCTACAATCCGCTCTGCCTATATCAAGGAGCCGACGCTGGATGATGTTTTCCTCCACATAACCGGCAAGGAATTAAGGGAATGAGGTTACTAGCATTAGCCAATAGAAATCTCAAGGAGACCTATAGAGACCCGCTGGCACTGGGTTTCCTTCTGGGGTTCCCCCTGGTATTTATGCTGCTTATGGGGGTAGCCTTTGGTGGTGAGACCACTCCCAATTTCCCTGTAGGCGTGATAGATAATGACCGTACTCCGGTATCCCAAGCCTTCATTGATGAAGCACTATTAGAGGTGGAGGCACTGGAAGTTTCCACCTATGATGACACTGCTGTAGCTATGAAAGACCTCAAGTTTGGTGATCTGACTGCCTATGTTGTCATCCCGCAGGGTTTTGGTGAGCAGGTATCCCTGAACTGGCAGGGTGAAGAAGCTGATATTACTCTTCAGATGACCTATGATGAAAGCGACATTATGCTCTCAGAACAGCTCGTTTCCATCATAAATGCTGTCACCCGCTCCTTCGCCCATATCGAGATACCGATAACTATCAATGCTAATCCTATCCATATAGAGACCGAGATAACCTATATTGATTTCATAGGCCCGGGGATAATAATCTTTGGTCTTCTGATACTGATACCGACCTCAGCCCGAATCATGGTGAGGGACAAGGAAAAGGGATTCCTGTCCCGTCTGCTGACTACCCCAGCCCGACCGGTGGACTTCATCTCGGGCTATTCCTTGTGCCTGGTTGTCATTGCCATTGCCCAGTTAATAATCTTTATCGTCGCCGCCCGGTTGTTCGGAATGGATATAGTCGGTAGCCTCTGGCTGGCATTTCTCATTTTTTTCCTAGTCGGTCTGAGCAGCATCGGCATTGGTATGGTTATTGCCTCACTCACCAAAAGTGAGAACCAGGCTGAACCCCTTTGCTGGATTTTTGCTATGCCCCTGGCCATGCTTTCCGGGTGCTGGTTCTCAATAGAAATGCTGCCCTCGTACCTCAGAAATGTCGCCTATGCTTTTCCCTATGCCCATGCCATTGATGCCTCTCGAGCTGTTCTCATCCGAGGAGTCGGGCTAGAGGGAATAACCAGCGACCTTCTGTTCTTAGTTGGCTGGGCAGTGGTTATCTTTGCCATCGGCGTTATTCTGTTCAGAAGGAGTATGCGAAGCTAGAGGTTATGGAGCCGATAGAATGGTTGGGTAACCGGGTAAAAATCCTTGACCAGACCAAGCTTCCCCGAGAAGAGGTGTATCTGGAGCTTGGCGACTATCAGAGTATAGCCTCAGCCATCGTAGAATTGAAAATTAGGGGTGCTCCAGCCATTGGAATAGTTGTGGCTTATGCCATCGCCTTAGGTGCTCTGGAAACTAAAACTAAGTCCCGAAAAGAGTTCCTGGAGAAGCTTAGGGGCATCATCCATACTATTGCCTCCACCAGACCTACCGCCCGAAACCTTTTTCAAGCTATTGAGCGAATGGAGCAAGTAGCCAGGGCTGGTGATGACATAGACCAGATTAAAAAGGCACTTATTAATGAAGCTATCAGGGTGCACTTCGAGGAGGCTGAGGCAACCAGAAAGCTTAGCCAGCTTGGCGCTGAGCTAATAGGAGACAATTTTAGCATCCTGACCCACTGCAATACTGGGGCCTTAGCCACTGGTGGCTACGGTACTGCCCTGGGAGTAATCAAGCAGGCAAAAGAGCAGGACAAGAATATAAAGGTTCTCGCCACTGAGACCCGCCCCCTGCTTCAGGGGGCACGCCTCACCTGCTGGGAGTTAAAGAAGGCTTGTATTCCGGCTACCCTCATCACCGACTCTATGGCGGGCTATTTTATGAGCCGGGGAGAGGTTGACTGTGTCATTGTTGGTGCCGACAGGATTGCTGCCAATGGTGATACCGCTAATAAGATTGGTACCTACACTCTGGCGGTGCTGGCTAGGGAGAATGGCATCCCCTTCTATATCGCTGCTCCCACCACCACCATTGACCTCTCCCTGGCTACTGGAGATGAAATCCCCATTGAGCAGCGAAGCCCAGAAGAGGTAACCCACATTCAAGGGATAGGCATTGCCCCTGAAGGCATTGATGTTGCCAATCCCGCCTTTGATGTTACCCCCCACCACTACATCACCGCCATCATCACCGAAAAAGGTATAATAAGAGAGCCGTATGGGGAGGGGCTTGCTAGAATAATATAGGGCGTTACTATGGCTACAGGTGACCTAATTCTCGCCACAGATGGGGAGTTGGCAATCAAGATTGGCCGCTGGGCTAAAGACAAGTTGTTCTACATCCAGCGCATTTGCCATATATTTAATACAGGCATGAAAGATATCTGGCAAACCAGAGTGTACATAGACCTACTTGCAGGGCCAGGTATCTGTGTTGTTGACGAGAAAGAAGAAATACTGGGATCGCCACTGTTAGCATTGAGCTGTGAAACCCCTTTTACGCATTATTATTTTAATGATTTGAATAAAGACCTGATAAAAGCACTTCAATCCCGTGTATCGTTCTGCAAATTTGCTAAAGTTGAATATTTTAGCAAAGATTGCAACTCTGTGATAGATGATTTATTAACAAAATTACCAGATAACTCCCTCGATTTATGTTTCATAGATCTTCTAAATTGGGAAATCCACTTTAATTCCATTCAAAAACTAACATCACAAAGAAGAATGGATTTAGCCATTACTTTCCACATAGGCAATATCAAGAGAGCTGCCGGTAACCCACCTAAAGAACTCAGTGATTTTTTCCCTTACAAAGACTGGTATGAAAAATATGCAAAGGCAAGGATCAGTGGAAAATCTACTGGGCGAACTCTATTAGATGCATATGAAGAAGGTCTCTACAATTTAGGGTACAAAGAAATAAGAGATTATGTACTCGAGCGGAACGATAATAATGTGCCATTATATCATTTAATATTTGCTAGTAAGCATCCTAGAGGAGCAGATTTTTGGGACAAGATTACGTCCCGCTCAGTGGCAGGGCAGCTAAGAATGCAAATATAATTATGTAATTTTGCGGAGCGTGAAAGAGTGATAGAATATGAAAACATTATTACATGAATATCAACTTATCAATGGCTTAAGAGTAGGACTAGTAAAGCAAATTGGTGATGGCTCAATCATAAAGAGATTTGATAAGACGCCCCTCCCCACAACAAGCACAAACGTTATATGCCCCCATTTCTTAGAATTGAAATGGGCTTATGGCTGTCCGTTTGACTGTGCCTGGTGCTATCTTAAGGGGACTTTTAGATTCTTGCCTACCAAGACAAAACCAGTAATTAAAAATTATTCAAAAATAGAATTACACACAAGAAGATTCATCGAAGAAGTAGCAACCCCCGAAATACTTAATACAGGCGAGATAGCTGACTCTCTAATGTGGGAAGGTTCGAACAATCCCTTCTCCAAGTTTATTATTCCTATGTTTGAAGAACAAGACAGACATAAACTATTGTTCGTAACTAAGTCTGATAATATAAAGCACTTGTTGGAAATTAATCCTCATAATCAAGCTATTATAAGCTTTAGCCTTAATGCCGATGAGGTAGCAAAAGAATGGGAAAGAGGTGCTCCGTCAGTTGATAGAAGAATTGAGGCTGGACAAAAGCTTAACCAAGCAGGCTATGAGGTAAGGATAAGAATTGACCCCATAGTGCCAGTCCCAGGCTGGAAGATACACTATATAAATCTTATTGACCAAATTTTCGCTAATTTCACCCCATCCCGAATTACGCTTGGGTCACTACGGGGGCTACAAAGCACCATCAACGGAAGTACAGACAAGAGCTGGCTAGAATATTTAAAGGAAGGTTCTAACTGGGGGAAGAAAGTAGACTTCAAAACTCGTTATGAAATATATGCCACACTCATTGACCAGTTAAAGGAGAATTACAA